>MDSV01147506.1_pt1 | contig 25959 bp, 26 predicted proteins | sample 810851 | NCBI WGS metagenome assembly MDSV01 (sample SAMN05326640, study PRJNA326480) | marine metagenome | isolation source: seawater | place: Atlantic Ocean: North East | collected 2012
TTAAATTTAGAAAAGAAAATAGTTATTTTTGCTCCAGGTGCAGCTTTTGGACCTTCGAAAATGTGGCCTGTGGAAAAATTTAAAGAACTTGGTGAAAAACTAAATAAAGATTTTTTTATTCTAATATTAGGAAGTGACAAGGAAAAAAATATTGGAGATAAAATTGTTACTAATAAAAATATGGTTAACTTGTGCGGTAAAACTTCAATTACAGACGCTACTGATTTAATGCATGTTTCTGAATTCTGTGTTTCTAATGATTCGGGTTTAATGCATCTTGCCTCTGCTACAAATACTAAATCAATTTCTATATACGGAGCTACATCACCCCAATTAACTCCACCATTAACAAAAAATAAAGAAATACATTACAAAGGCTTACCATGTAGTCCTTGCTTTGAAAAAATATGTAAATATGGTCACTATAATTGTTTGGTAGAAATTCAAGCGGATGATGTATTCAAGTCATTCAAATAACTTTTAACACCTTCTTTAAGACTAAAAAAATCATAATTATATCCTGCAGCTTTTAACTTTGAAATATTTGCCTGTGTAAAATTTTGATATTTTGGTATCAGATAATCAGGCATATCTACATAGTTAAAATTCCTCTGACTATCCTGGTAATAATTAAAAATATTATTAGCAATTTCATTAAAAGTTTCTGCTTTTCCTGTTCCAACATTATAAATATCGTGAAAAGAATTCTTCATAAAAAAAATATTTATGGACACAACATCATCTATATAAATAAAATCTCTTTTTTGCTCTCCATCTTTGTAACCGCTTCTGCCTTTAAACAGTGAGATCTTCTTAGATTGAACATATTCCTGATTCATTTTATATGCCATTGAGGCCATTTTGCCTTTATCTTCTTCACCACTTCCATAAACATTAAAATATCTTAGACCCACTGCTGGATAATCTTGATTTAATATAAATTTATCAAATAATAATTTTGATTCCGCATAAATATTTAAAGGTGACTCATTTTCAACAATTTCTTCTGAATTTTCATTTAAACCATATACTGATGCACTTGATGCGTATATAAATTTAGCTTTATTTAACTTAGCGATAGAAAAAATTTCTTTAGAATATTCATAATTTATACCCATCATATAATCTTTATTATATTCCATTGTGTCTGAGCAAGCCCCTTCGTGAAATATATACTTAATATTTTTAAGATTACTTAAATCAGTATAGTGTCTGTATTCTTCATATTCTAAATTCAAAAATTTACTTGGATTCTCAAATTTTTCTTTATTATCAAGTAATATAAGATCTTTTATACCCATTAGATTTAATCTCTTTGCAATATTATATCCAATAAATCCTGCAGCTCCTGTCACTATTATCAAATCACACCCCTTTTAAAAAATATTCATCTATCTTTTTTATTACTTCTTCTGTTTTAATTAAGCTCATTACATTTGCATTATTATTTTTATATCTCCATTTTGCTTCATAAGGTTTTAAACCTTCATATTTTAATAGCGCATCATTATATTTATCAATACATAATTCTCTACTTTTATATGGGCCGGCTCTAACTGTATTTGTAACTCCATATAATCCAATTACTGCCTTATCAACACACGTGGCAATGTGTATTGGGCCACTATCTGGACTTATTAATAACTTAGAATTTTTAATTAAAGATAAAAAATCATGCAAATTTGTTTTCCCAGAAATGTTTAAGGGCTCACAATTCATATTATCTATGATATCACTCACAAATTTTTTTTCTTTGATATCTGGAGATGATGATATGACACACTGTAAATTATATTTTTTACATATATAGTCCCCGATTTTTGCATAACGCTCAATAAGCCAATTTCTATTGCTACTTCTTGAACATGGGCTTATAACAAAATATTGTTTTTGCAGCCCTGAAAATTTTTTATAAAGATCGTCTTTTGTTAATTTTTCTTTGATATCCCACTTATAAATATAATTATTTTTATTAATATTTAAAATATCGAGAAAACTTAAGAAAACATTAACAACATGTGTATGCTTAGATCCATTTATTTTCTTATTAGTAAATAAACTATGAAGATCACTAGATCTTTCTAAATCATAACCTAATTTAATTTTAGAATTTGTAAATAGACTAATTATGTTTGCACGTAAAGAAACCTGCATGATAAACATTATATCGTATTTAATATTTTTTAATTTTTTCATGATGGAAATATAAGATCTAAAAGTTTTATTTCTATCAAAAATTGCAAACTCTACCCCATCAATATCACCTAAGAAATTGGCTTCATTTTTTCCAATTATCCATGTGATTTTAGATTCTGGATACTCGTTTCTCAAAGTATATATAAATGGCAGCATATGACATACATCACCTAAGGATGAGGTTCGTAAAACACATATATTACCTACTTTTTTTTTAATATTTTGCATATAATGAATAATGGATGAAATTATTAAAAATAAGAATACATATATTCAATATGACTCAAATAACTTAAAAAACTTCACTGATAAATTGTTTAATGTTGATTATATAGCTAAAGAAGGACTAATCAAATCTACCATAGATGGAAGAGGTAAAACTATAGAATTTGAACATGAAAACAATAAATACTTTTTAAAACACTATATTAGAGGAGGATTAGTAAGAAAAATTTCATACGACAAATATATTTTTAGTACATTGGCATCAACGAGACCGGTTAGGGAATATAACTTCTTAAATGATATGAATTCTAAAGGTCTTCCAGTTCCTAAGCCAGTTGCACTTAAAGTTACTAATAGTCGTTTTACATATATAGCCGATTTAATAACTTGTAAAATAGAAAATGAAGGTACGTTATTTGATTTTATTAAAAACAAAAAAATGAGTAATAATTTATGGGATAAATTAAGCATTACTTTAGAAAAATTTTTTAATGAAAATGTTTTTCACTCTGATTTGAACTCTAAAAATATTATTATAGATAAAAATAATAATATTTTTCTATTAGACTTTGACAACTCACACTATTTTCATAATAAAAAATTGTTCAATAAAAGCATGTACAGACTAGAAAGATCTTTAAAAAAAATAGATAATTATAATAATGAATTTAAATTAGCCATAGAAAAGCTCTCTAATTTATAATTTTTTTTTCTATTAAAATATTTAAGTACTTCTCTAAAATTCCATCAGAAAAATTATAAATACATTTAATCGCATTATTAATTTGATGAGACCTATCTTCTTCTTTAATCTCATTTAATTTTTTAACATACATAAATATGTTTTTTTCTAAATTAGAAAAATCTGTTTTCTCTACAATATTAATATTCAAATTTGCATTTTTTAAACTTACTATCTCTTCATAAAAATTATCAATATTTGGACCAACTAATATTGAATTCCCAAAAGCTGTAGGCTCAATAATATTTTGTACTCCTCTTTCTGAAAATCCTCCCCCAACATAAGTGAACTTTGCGTCTTCGTAAAAATTTATTAGATCCCCAAACGTATCAATTAATAAAACTTTTTCATGTAATTTTACCGTTTCGTTATTTAATTTCTTACACTCTGAATATAATTTAGTTGATATATTATTTTTTTCTAAATATTTTTTTATTTTATCTATTCTTTTAATATGCCTAGGTGCAATAACAACACTAGTATTATTTTTAATTAAATATTCTATAGATTTTAAAAAATACTCCTCGTCTGGATCATGTGTTGAAGCCATTAAAAAATAATCATTATTTGATAAAAGTTTTTGAGTAGACTTCAAGTTATTTGTTTTTTGACTTATTATATGTTGCATTGAAATATATTTAAGGTTGCCGAGAACAAATAGTAGATTTTCATTAATCTCGAGTTCAGTATACTTATCTTTCTCATATTCTGATTTGCACAATATTAAGCTACATGAATTTAATGCTTTTTTATATAATTGCCTTATGATTTTATGTCCAACTAAAACTTTTTTTGATAATCGGGCATTAATGATGCAGATATTAATATTTTTTGAATCACACAACTCATAGAAATTTGGCCAGATTTCTGTTTCATAAATAAGAACATTTTTTATTTGAGACTTTGCTAACCAACTTAAAATTGCATACTTATAATCAAATGGAAAATATACTATATCTATTTCAGGGAATAAAGACTTTGCAAGTTTTTTTCCAGAAATAGTATTTGTAGATATCAATATATTATTTTTCTGTTTTATTGCTTTAATTATTTCCTTTGCGCCATTGATCTCCCCTAAAGATGCACAATGTATACATATATCGCATTTATTTTTTATCTTGAGATCAAAACCGAATTTATTCTTAAAAAAATCAAAATCCCAAAGAAATATTGATTGAATAAAAAAATAAATAAATATTATTGGAAAAATAAATAAAAGCGAAGCTTTATAGATAAATTTATATATCATTTAGTTTAACCATGTATTAATTATTTTTAGATCCTCAATTGATAATGTTCCTATTGATTTTTTTAATTTCAAATTACTTAGTAAATATTCATATTTTGCTTTTGAATAATCTTTCTTTGCTTTAAACAAATCTTTTAAAGCTAATAAAACATCCGTTGTTGATCTTGTCCCAACCTCAAAGCCTGCTTTATTATATTCTACAGATAATTCATTTGACTCAAGAGCCTTTTTTGATGCTTTAACTTTGCTAATACTTGATTTTAAATTAAGAAATGCTTGTCGTGTATCCCTTATTACTTCTCTTTTTTTCTTTATCAAATCATATCTTGCCTTTTCTTGCAAATAAGATGCTTTTTTACTGCTGTAATATGAATTCCCACCGATAAATATTGGGATATTTAACTCTATTCCTATGTAATCATTATTTGATTCAAACGCTCCAGAGGTTCCACCTCCTTTGTCTGTTTCTTTTACTGCACCATATATGTCTAGCTTAGGATAATGTTTTGATCTCTCGTATTTTAAATTTGCAGTTGCTATATCTTGTGCTCTTTTATACGCAAGTAAGTCTAGATTTTGACTCAAAGCAAAATTTTCCCAAGACTTAATATCATCTGGTTCAGGATTTTTTGCATTTATATTTAATTCTAATAATGAAAAAATTTTAAAGTGTTTGCCAGTCAAAACATATAAGGTTTCCTTTTTAATATCACTCAAGTTTTTTGCCTCAATGTATTTTGTTTCTGATAAATCAAACGAAGCTTTTGCCTCTGCATACTCTGTTATTGCTATGAGACCAACTTCAAATCTTTTCTTAGATTCATCTAATTGTGATTTTATTGCATCGTTTTCTGATCTAACATAATTAATGTTATCTATGCTATCTAAAATATTAAAATAGGCTTCTGATACTCTAATAATCAACTCCTGTCTAGCTGAATCTCTCTCTGCTAAAGATCTTGCAACCTCAAATTCAGATTTTTCTAACAATGAGAATAAATCTCTCCTATATAAAGGCTGTTTTAGACTAATTGTAAATTCATCAGTGGTAAATTGTGATGTTGCTGATGACCTACCATATATTGAGCCATCTATAGACTCTCTTGTTCTTTGACTAGATGCGGTAAAATTTATATTAGGTAAAAGATATGATCTTGCTATTGGATATTCTTGTAAGGTTGCTTTGTGTTTATACTCGGCAGCTAATAATTCTGGGTCATTTTTTACAGCCAATTCATAAACATCAATTAAATTCTCAGCGTATGACGTATTAAAAGTTATTAAATAAGAATTAATAATATAAATTATGTAAAAAAATTTTTTCATAGTTAGATTACATACTAGTATGTTGCCATGCTCCTATCAACTGTCTTTGCCCATGAGTCTATTCCGCCCCTTAAATTTATTATATTTGTAAAATCATTTTGTTCAAAATATAAGCCAACCATTCTACTTCTAATACCATGATGACATATAAATACTATGGTGTTTTCTTCTTCATAATCGTGCATTTTACTTTGAATTTCTGAAATCGGTATATGTATAGATCCTTTTATAGATACAACACTATATTCCCAGTTCTCTCTCACATCTATTAATAAAGTATTTGGGTTTTTTGTAATATACTCGTTTAGCTCGACAGCATTCATTTCTATCATAAAATTAAGTATATTAAAAATTTAAAGAATTCTTTTTATATATATTGCGCAAAGGATCTAATGTAGTTTCAAATGTTTGATCGCATAAAAACTTATCCTTTGAAACGCGTTTTATTACATTTGCATGCATGACAGGATAACTACCAATCACAGCAAACATTTTACCATTATCACAAAGTAAATTTTCCAGCTCATCGATTCTAGAATCAATAGAGCCTGTTAATATAACAGCGTCATATTTTTTGTTTGAAGTCCAACTTGAAAATATATCCTTGTTAAAATAGTTAATATTATGAAGATTATATTTTTTATGAGATTTCTTAGAATTTTCTAGCATATTAATATCTATGTCTAAGGTATCTACAGAATTTGCCATAAGTGATAAACAACATGTTAAATACCCGCTACCAGTCCCTACTTCAAGAATATTGTCACTTTTTTTTATTTCTAGCAATTGCAGGATTTTTGCAACAAGAAGCGGCCTAAGCATTGTAAAATTATTTTGCAAAGGTATATCGTATTCAGCATATGCCATATTTATAAAATCGGATGGCACGAAATCTTCGCGGTTTATTTCTGAAAGACATCCTATGGTATTTAAACAACTTATACCTTCAGGCTTAAGCTGACTTTCAATCATATTTTTCTTGTTTATATGCATATTTACCTTAATTATGTAATTTTGCTTGGTACTATAACAAATACACTTGCAAACTTCTTTTATGTCAGATAAGTTTATTTGGTTAGCAGTTTTTTGCAACATTAAACATTTTTTTGACATAATTAAATTAAAAAAATTCATATTATGTTGTATTATAGGACTATCATGACTTTAGAAAAAAGTATCAAAAAACACGAAAAAAACATTGAACTTAATGAAAATTCGTCAAATGCGTTAAAAATTCATAATCCTTGCCATAGAAAAATTTATATATCTATGGATACTGATAAAGACGTAAAAGTGGGTATGAAAGAAATTCTTCAGCATCCTACAAAAAACATAAATGGTACTTTTACCGATAATCCCCCGATACCAGTCTATGATACATCTGGCCCATATTCTGATGACAATTATGAAATAAATTTGAATAGAGGTATTAACAAAATTAGATCGGGGTGGGTTTCAGAAAGATCAAAAAAATATAAAGATAACTGCACTCAGATGCATTTAGCTAGAAAAGGTATTATTACGCCTGAAATGGAATACATTGCTATCAGAGAAAACATTCTCTTAGACCGTATAGCTAATGATAAAGAATATGAGCATTTAATGAATCAAAAAAATGGTGACTACTTTAAAAAACATACACTAATTACTCCAGAATTTGTAAGAAAAGAAGTGGCAGAAGGAAGAGCAGTGATTCCGGTAAATAAAAATCATCCAGAGTCTGAGCCAATGATAATAGGAAGAAACTTTTTGGTGAAAGTAAATACAAATATAGGCAACTCCACCATCTCTTCTTCAATTGAGGAAGAAGTAGAAAAAATGATTTGGTCAACAAGATGGGGTGGCGACACTCTAATGGACCTTTCAACAGGAAAAAATATTCATGAGACTAGAGAATGGATTATGAGAAATTCTCCAGTTCCAGTTGGGACTGTTCCAATTTACCAAGCACTAGAAAAAGTAAAAGGACGCGCTGAAAAACTAACATGGGAAATTTATAAAGAAACATTAATTGAGCAAGCAGAGCAAGGTGTAGATTATTTTACAATCCATGCTGGAGTCTTAAAAGAATATATTCCATTAACAAAAAATAGAACAACTGGCATCGTATCAAGAGGCGGCTCCATAATGGCCAAGTGGTGCTTAACTTATGATCAAGAAAATTTTACCTACACGCACTTTGAAGAAATATGCGAAATAATGAAAAAATATGATATTACTTTTTCACTAGGTGATGGTTTAAGACCAGGTTCAATAGCAGATGCAAATGACGAAGCGCAGTTTGCAGAACTAAAAACTTTAGGTGAGCTGACAAAAATAGCATGGGAGCATGATGTGCAAGTTATGATTGAAGGACCAGGTCATGTGCCAATGCAACTTATAAAAGAAAATATGGAAAAAGAATTATTAGAATGTCATGAAGCTCCATTTTATACTCTCGGACCGCTCACGACTGACATAGCACCAGGCTATGATCATATTACTTCAGCAATAGGTGCAGCTATGATTGGTTGGTATGGTACAGCTATGCTTTGTTATGTGACACCAAAAGAACATCTTGGATTACCCAATAAAGAAGATGTACGAGAAGGAATAATAGCTTACAAAATAGCAGCACATGCTGCTGATCTCGCAAAAGGAAAATATGCTGTTCAGCTAAGAGATAATGCATTATCGAAAGCAAGATTTGAATTTAGATGGGAGGATCAATTTAATTTAGGCTTAGATCCGGAAAAAGCAAAAAGATTTCATGACGAAACTTTACCTCAAGAGCCAGCAAAAGATGCACATTTTTGCTCAATGTGTGGGCCAAACTTCTGCTCAATGAAAATTACCCAAGATATAAGAGATTATTCAGAAAAAGTAAGTATTATAAAAGTAGAAGATATTAAAAAAATATAATTTTAATTTTTTTTAAATTCCAATCAACTTAATTTTTTTCAAAAAAATTTGAAGAACCCAACATGAAAAAAACAAAATTTAATCTAAATGAGGAAATAGAAAAAATTATTAAGAAGTTTAATATAAATAATTCTTGGAGTGGTAATATTTTAAAAGATATAAAAAATTATGAAGAAAAAAAATTTAGAAAAAATTCATTTAAAAGACAAGACTTAAAAACCAAAGATTTTATTACTATAGATGGAGAGGATGCAAAAGATTTTGATGACGCTGTATTTTGCGAAAAGATTGATAATAACTGGAAACTTTATGTTGCTATTGCAGATGTCGCTCATTATGTAGATAAAAATTCTAATATAGATAAAGAAGCAAAAAAAAGAGGCACGTCAACTTACTTTCCTGGATATGTAGTGCCAATGCTACCAGAAGTTCTATCAAATAATTTGTGCTCTTTAAGACCCGGTGAAGACAAATTTGTAATTACTGCTGAAATTCTAATTAATAAGAACGGCGAAATTAAATCTTTTAAATTTTATAATGCAGTAATTAATTCTTCGGCAAGACTGACATACAATCAAGTAAATGTTTTTTTAAAAAATAAAACTATAGTGAAAGACAAAGGTGTTATTAAAAATTTAAATAACTTATTTTCACTGTATAAATCTCTAAAGAGGAGTAGAGAAAAAAGAAACGCAGTAGATTTTGATACACAAGAATTCTCTTTTATCATAGGTAAAGATAATAATATAAAAGGTATCAAAAATAATGCGAGATTAGAATCTCAAAAAATTATCGAAGAATGCATGATCGCAGCTAACGTTGCTAGTAGCTTATTTATTAAAAAAAATAAACAAAAATCATTATATAGAGTTCATGACGAGCCAAGTATTGAAAAAATAGAAGATGCTGCTATAGCATTAAAAAATCTAGGCTATAGTTTTACTAAAAACAAAATACCAAACACAGAAGAAATTAATAAAATAATAGAAATCTCAAAAAAAAGAATGGATGATAATCTTGTATCAACAATTATCTTAAGAGCAATGGCAAGAGCGGAATATACACCGAAAAATATTGGCCATTACGGGCTGTCTCTAAAATCCTATAACCACTTCACATCACCAATAAGAAGATACCCAGATCTAATTGTTCACAGAATAATTAAAGACATAATAGAAAAAAATAAATCTCAATATAATTTAGATAACTTAGAAAAAATTGGTTTACTTTCTTCAGAAAATGAAAGAAATTCAGAAGCAGCAGAAAGAGAGTTGCAATCAATTCTTCTTTGTAATTATGCAGAAAAATTTGTGGGTAAAAAATTTAACGCTACTATTAATACTGTTGTAAATTTTGGATTATTTATAGCAGTAGATAATGAGCCTATTCAAGGTCTAATTCATATATCTTCTTTGGGAAATGAATATTTTATACATAAAGAAAAAAAGAATATTCTTATAGGAGAAAAATCAAAAAAAGTTTATAAAGTTGGTGATAAAATTAATGTTAAACTTGTAAGTGCATTTCCATCTGAGAAAAAAATTGATTTTGTATTGGCAAATAAATGAGAAAAGATAATAAAAAAATTAATGTTGTTGGTATTCATGCTGTAAGAATTTTGCTCTCTGTAAGACCATATGATATCTATGAGTTATATATATCTGATAAAAATTCAAGAAAATACACTGATATTGTATCGATGGCTAAATCAAATAATATTTTTATTCAAAAAATATCTAATGAAAAAATATTTGATATATCTAATGTAAAAAGTCACCAAGGGGTATTAGCAGTTGCGAATAAAAAAGATGAAATTCATGAAAATGATCTAATTAGTTTTCTTAAAAAGATAGAAAGAAATAAAATTTTATTAATTTTGGATGAAGTTTCTGACCCAAGAAATTTTGGCGCATGCTTGAGAATATGTGATGCTTATGATGTGGCTGCAGTGATTATCAAAGATCATAATTCTGTTGATTTAAATGAAACTGTTCGTAAAGTTGCGGCAGGTTCAGCTGAGACTATTCAAATTATTAAGGTAAAGAATATTTCAAGAATATTGCAAAAGTTAAAAAATAACGATTATTGGATATATGGAGCATCAGATAAAGCAAATAGTAATATTAATGATATTGAATTTAAGACTCCGCTAGCTCTTGTGATTGGTGGTGAATCACAAGGATTAAGAAAGAAAACTCTTGAAAACTGTGATTTTTCATTAAAAATTGATATGAAAGGTGTTGTTGAAAGTTTAAATATGGCCGTAGCTACAGGAATTATTATAAATACAATTTATTCAAAAATAAAATAATTGCAGTCTCTTCCCTCATTCTGTAAGATGCTAATTCCTTGTTCTACTTAGAAATCTAAGAGACATTAACCAAAAGGATAAAAAATGAGACATTACGAAATAGTTTTTTTAGTTCACCCTGACCAAAGCGATCAGGTTCCAGCTATGATAAAAAAATACTCTGGAATAATTACTTCAAGTGGAGGCCAAATTCACAGAGAAGAGGACTGGGGCAGAAGACAATTAGCATACCCTATTAATAAGATTCACAAAGCACATTATATTTTAATGAATATAGAATGTAATTTAGAAGTTATTGAAGAACTCTCATCTAATTTTAAATTCAATGATGCAGTAATTAGAAATATGATTCTTCAGAGAAAAAAAGCCATTACTAAAAAATCTTCTATTTTAACTGAAGAAGAGTCTGACAAAACTAGTGATGAAGAAGAGACTGAATATAAAGCAAAAAATGAAGTTTCTAATGAAAATGAGGTGAAAAATGTCTAGGTATTTTAAAAAACAAAAATTTTGTAAGTTCACAAAAGAAGGTATTGCAGAGATTGACTATAAAGATTTAAATCTTATAAAAGAATATATTACTGAAACTGGTAAAATTTTACCAAGTAGGATTACTGGGACAAAAGCAAAATACCAAAGACAAATTTCTACTGCTGTAAAAAGAGCAAGATTTTTAGCTTTAATACCATATTCAGATAACCATTGAAATAAACATAGGAAACAAAAATGGAAGTAATATTACTTGAAAAAATTGAAAACTTAGGGAATCTTGGAGATAAAGTAGATGTAAAACCAGGTTTTGCCAGAAATCACTTAATTCCAAAAGCAAAAGCTAAATATGCAACTAAAGAAAATCTTAAAGAATTTGAAGAAAAAAGAGAAGAATTACAAAAATTAGCCGAAGAAAATACTGCGCTAGCTAACGAAAGAAAAAATAAATTAGAAGGTGTTATCTTAAAAATTGTAGCTGAAGCAAATGAAGAAGGCTTGCTCTTTGGTTCTATAGGACCATACGAGATTGAGAAAGAACTTACAGATTTAGGTCATGAAATTGCCCGTAAAGAGATAAGAATGCCAGATGGCGCTATTAAGAAAATTGGGGAATATCCTATCAGTATCCATTTAGGAGCTGATACTGACGCAATAATAAATCTAGTTGTCGAAACAAATAACCAAAGCTGATAATATAAAAAAATAATATTTTTATAGTTTGGTTACTTATAGATGAGCAAAAACCTTAAATTTGATAGTCTTAATAAAGCCCCCAACTCTTTAGAAGCTGAGATAGCTGTTTTAGGTGGCTTAGTCATAGATAATAGCTCATGGGAAAAAATCACTGATATCTTGCAAGTTGAGGATTTTTATAACGAACAGCATAGGAAGATCTACTCATGTATTTTAGAACTTGTAAATGAAAATATACCTTTTGATGTAGTAACAATTAATGAGAAAGCGAATTCATCTAATGATATTTCCTTTTCAACTTACTTATCTAACATAATTAATCAAACACCTTCTGCTGCAAATATAAAAGCCTATGCAACAATAGTAAGAGAACAATCTATTTTAAGACAACTAATAAATGTCAGTAATAACTTAATTGAAAAATCTAGAGATGGTGGAATTGATAGTAAAGAGTTACTTGATGAAGCAGAAAGAACAATATTTAATATATCTGAAGAGTCTCAAAAAGCAAATAGTGGTTTCAAAAATATTGCAGATTTAGTTGGTGATTCTATGATCGAAATTCAAGAAAGAGCGGATAAAGGAGAAACAGTAACTGGAGTTGCAACTGGGTTTACTGAATTTGATGATAAAACAACTGGGCTGCAGCCTGGCGATCTTGTGATCGTTGCTGGAAGGCCATCAATGGGAAAAACGAGTTTCGCTATGAATCTTGCCGAGTATGCTTCTTTAAAAAATAATGCTGTAACTGCAATTTTTAGTATGGAGATGTCTGGAACTCAACTATCTTCAAGATTAATTTCTTCTATGGGAAGAATTAATCAACAAAAAATTAGAACTGGAAAACTAACAGATGATGATTGGCCAAGGCTTACAAATGCCATAGCTTTGCTTTCAAAAGCAAAAATTTTTATTGATGACACACCTGCTTTGACTCCCACAGATATTAGGGCTAGATCAAGAAGATTAAAAAGAGATAAAGGATTGGATTTAATTGTTATAGACTATATGCAATTAATGCAATTAAATAATAGTTCGGAAAATAGAGCGACTGAGCTTTCCGAAATTTCAAGATCGCTAAAGGCTTTAGCAAGAGAGCTTGATGTTCCAGTAGTAGCATTGTCTCAGCTAAATAGAAGTTTAGAGAACAGAACAGATAAAAGACCTATCATGTCTGATTTAAGAGAGTCAGGAGCAATAGAACAAGATGCGGATGTTATATCTTTTATATATAGAGACGAAGTATACAATGAAGACTCTTCTGAAAAAGGCACAGCAGAAATAATTGTTGCCAAGCAAAGAAATGGCCCTATATTTAAAACTAAGTTAACTTTTCTTGGAGAGTGCACAAGATTTGAAAATTATACCCCTGAAATACTATCTGTGCCTGAGGGATTTAAATGAATGGGCGTATTTTAATTAATAAAAATAATTTAATTAATAATTTATCTGAAATAAAAAAACTTTCACCGAAATCAAAAGTAATGTCTATGATTAAATCCAATGCTTATGGGCATGGCATGCTTGAGGTTGCTAATCTCCTCAGTAAATCCGACGCTTTTGCTGTTGCAACAATAGAAGAAGCAAAATATTTGAGAGATAACAATATTGCTAAAGAAATTATATGTTTACAAGGATTTTCAAATAGTGATGAATACATATATTGTTCTAAAAATAATATTAGGCCAGTGGTTCATGACATGTATCAAATAAACATAATAGAAAACACAAATCTTAGTAAAAAAATAAAGTTATGGATAAAAATAGATACTGGAATGAATAGATTAGGATTCCATAATTCTATTTTTAAAAAAGTATTTGACAAGTGTAAAGATAACAAAAATATAGAACAACCTCTTGGCATAATGACCCATTTAGCCTGTGCTGACGAAGATGAAGATAATTTTTCAGACAAGCAAATTAGTCTTCTTGAGAATATTGTAAGTGATATCAATATAGAACTAAGTATTTTTAATTCAGCTGGAATCATTAAATATTCTAAAAAATTTGAAAATAGTCAGCATTGGATAAGACCTGGCTTAATTCTCTACGGAATAAATCCACTTAGTTCCTGTGACGAAATTAATGTAAAGCCAGTAATGAATTTATTAGCCCCTATAATCTCTATTAAAAAATGTAAAAAAGGAGATTTCGTAGGCTATGGACAAACTTATAAAATTAAGAATGATACAAATGTTGCTGCTGTGGGGATTGGGTATGGAGATGGTTTACCAAGAAGATTGAGTAATATTGGTAAAGTTTTCTCCAAAGGAAATATTTTTAATATAATAGGGCGAGTTTCTATGGATATTATTATGATAGATATTCGTGACAAAGATATTAAGATAGGTTCGGATGTTGAATTATGGGGAGAGAATATAAGTATTAAAGATGTTTCATGTTCAATAGATGCTATACCATATGAATTAATGTGTTCTCTAGGAAATAGATTAAGTAAAGAATATATTTAAGACTCTGCAATTTCTTGTAATTTTCGAAAATCTATCTTCCCGCTCCCTAGTATAGGAAACTCATCTATAATTTTCATCTCTTTAGGAAAGTATAAATTTGACAATCCCTCTAATTTCATCAATTCATGTACTATTTTTAAATCTGCATTTTTATTATCTGTAAGCAATATCAAAGACTCTCCTTTTTTTGAATCTTTTATAGAGCAGATAGCACTATTATTTTCAGGCCAAATCTTTTTTGGAAATACTTCAACTTGAGATAACGAAATCATTTCGCCTGCAATTTTTGCGAATCTTTTTAATCTTCCTAATATAAATAAATAACCATCAGTATCGATTTTTACAATATCACCTGTGTTATACATTTCGAAAGATTCACTTACACTTTGGTCTAGATAGTGTTTTATGACATTATCACCACGAATATAAAGCAATCCACCTTCTTCACAACCATCAATTTTTTCAATTTCATACTTTATTCCTGGCAAGAATTTTCCAACCGAACCTAATCTATAATTTTTAAAAGTATTTACAGAAATAGCTGGAGATGCTTCAGTGACACCGTAACCCTCTAAAATCTGCACACCGAACTCTTTATATTTTTCATGTGTACCTTCATCTACTTTCTCAGCACCTGCAATCAAGTATCTAACATTTTGAAAAGTAGATTCGTTTAAATATGGAATATATTTTTTTAAAAAAGTGTCTGTTGAAAAAAATACTGTTGATTTTGTGTTTTTTATTAAATTTGGAATTTTTTCAAAATGAAGTGGCGTTGGATATAAAAAAACTTTACAACCAGAAAGTATTGGAAGTAATACTCCTATACTTAGACCAAAAGAATGAAAAAATGGCAAACATGTAAAAAACTTATCGTTTTTTCGTATTTTTAATGCTTTTAAAACTTGCTCCCTATTAGTATAAAGATTTTTGTGTGTTAGCCCAACAGCTTTTGGCTCACTTTCAGTTCCAGAAGTAAAAAGTATAACGGCTGTTTGATCTGAGCTGTATTTAGATTTTGATGAAAATAATAGTGATTCAAAAAAATTTTTTAGAGCTTTATATTTTTGTACTATATCTATGTGATCCTTAATATCTTCCAAATAAATTATTTTACAATCTTTATTAATAGCAGTTGAAATATTTTGCATATTTGTTTCTTCAATAAATTTCTTTGATGTAATCACGTAACTAAGACTTTTTACAGAAGATAAAATATTTTTTTGCCCTGATGTAAAATTTATTATTGCAGTTGCAATTCTCAGCTTTTGAAGTGCGAAAAAAACAATTGCAGTTGGAACAGAATTTGGCAGCATTATTCCAAATCTTGAACCATGTAAATCTGCGGCTGAATTTATATTTGAATCCAGTTTTATTTTTTCAATAAAACAATTGCCTAATAAAATTGATTTATATATTAGACCAATATTAGATGCCGAGTTTCCAAAACTATCTTCAACAATTTTTGCTTTGTAACCAGATTTAATTGTTAATAGTAAGGATTGATATAAATGAACCATAATTATTATTATAGTTTAGTTGGGTTTGGCGCATCCCCATACACTTCTTCTGGATCGAATGTTTTTTTATCTTCTTGATATATTAATTTAATTTCTTCTTTTACATTTCCTGTTGGTATGCTTCTATAAAAGCATGATTTATAACCAACATGGCAGCTTGCTTCTAAACCTTGTAACTCTACCTTTAACCAAATTGCATCTTGGTCATCGTCAATTCTTATGTCTACAACTTTTTGTATCAAGCCACTTGTTGCTCCCTTATGCCAAAGACAATTTCTACTTCTGCTCCAATAATGTGCCTCTCCAGTTTGTATAGTTAATTTCACTGCTTCTTCATTTTGATATCCAAGCATTAAAACATCGCCTGTTTTTGCGTCAGTTGTAACTACTGGCATTAAGCCATTCTCGTCAAATTTTGGAGCCAGCTCATAGCCTTCTTCTACTTGCTCAACTGTTTTTCTTTCTTTAAATATATTTGTCATTTTTTTACTCGCCATATAGTCTTGCCATCAATATCCTCTAATAATATATTATTTTGATCCAGTTGTTCTCTAATTTCATCAGCTTTTGCAAAATCCTTTAATTTTCGCGCCTTATCTCTCTCTAAAATTAGCAATTCTATATCATTTTTAGACATTATGGATTTATTATTTAAAGCAAACCATTCTTCAGGCTTTCTATTAAGCAAGCCAAGCAAATTGGCGCTTTTTTTAAGTGTTTTTGAACATTTTATTTTTAATAAATTTGATATTGCTAATGGTGTATTTAAGTCATCTAACAAAGGATTAATGACGTCCTTTGAAACCAAGTCATCGTGACTTTTATTATCAAGATTTTTATATAACTTATTTAATATATTTTTTGACTGCTCCAATAAAGTCTCACCAAAGTTTATTGGTTTTCTGTAATGTGTGCTCAATAATGCTAGTCTAATTACTTCTCCATCATGCTGTTCTAATAATTCTTTAACTGTAATAATATTTCCCAATGACTTAGACATTTTCTGACCTTCCATGTTTAAATAGCCATTATGTACCCAATATCTAGCGTAACTATTATTATTATGCGCACTGCAACTTTGAGCTATTTCATTTTCATGATGTGGAAATATCAAGTCTTGGCCGCCCCCATGAATATCTATTTCTTCTCCTAAAAAAGTTTCTACCATTGATGAACATTCAATATGCCATCCAGGCCTTCCATAACCCCATGGACTATCCCAGCCAGGTTCGTCTTTACTTGAAGGTTTCCAAAGCACAAAATCTCCAGGATATTTTTTATAGTCTGCAACTTCTACTCTTGCTCCAGATAACATTTCATCTTTATCTCTATTAGATAATTTTCCATATTGATCAAATGAAGTAACATCAAATAAGACATGACTGTCGTTTATGTAAGCCTTTTTGTTATCAAGAATTTTTTGAATCATAGAAATTATTTGTTTAATATTATCTGTAACTCGTGGCTCATGATTTGGACCAAGAACACCTAAACTTTTCATATCTTGATGATAAATATCAGTATATTTTTTTGTAATAGTTGATATTGGCTCGTTTAATTTCTTTGCAGCATCATTTATCTTATCATCTACATCGGTAATATTTCTTACATATATTACTTCAGGATAAATATCCATTAAAAGTCGATAAAGAACATCAAATATAACGGCCGGCCTAGCGTTTCCTATATGAGCATAATTGTAAACTGTAGGACCACAAACATACATTTTGATAGATTGTTGATCAATTGGGTAGAATGTCTCTTTCTGATTTGATAGAGTATTATATATTTTTAAATTCATAGTAATATTAATAATTATACACTTAAAAGTGCTTGGTAAACATTATGAAATCTATATTAATAACAAATGCAACGATCATCAACGAAAACACAAGAAAGATAAGTGATATTTATATAAAAAACGGAAGAATTGATCAAATATCTAAAAATTTATCTCATATTGAAGCTGATACCATTATTGATGCATCAAATAAATACATTATTCCAGGAATGATTGACGACCAAGTTCACTTTAGAGAGCCTGGTTTAACTGATAAAGCGGATATTAGATCTGAGTCTTTAGCTGGAGTTATTGGTGGCACAACAACATATATGGACATGCCAAACAATAAACCTCCAATCATAACAAATGAGGGTTTGGACAAAAAATTTCAAGTAGCAAAAAATAGATCTTTTGCCAATTACTCATTTTACTTAGGTGCTACAAATGACAATATAGAAGAAATAAAAAATACGTCGAAAAGAGCTTGTGGGGTAAAAGTATTTATGGGTGCCTCTACAGGGAATATGTTAGTTGATAATTTACAATCTTTAGAAAATATATTTCTGCATTGTCCGAAACTGATAGCAACCCATTGTGAAAGCTCACCTATAATAGATAAAAATTTTAAAGCCGCAAAAGAAAAATACGGTGATAATATTCCTCTTGAAATGCATACAGAAATTAGAAGTAGAGAATGTTGCATAGAATCATCCACGTTGGCTGTTAACCTTGCAAAAAACTTTGGCTCTCGACTTCATGTTTTACATCTAACAACAAAAGATGAAATAGATTTTTTTTCTAATAGTGACAATGTTTCTGGCAAATCTATTACCGCTGAAGTTTGCATACATCATATGCTTTATTCAAAAAAAGATTATGCAACAAAAAAAGGTTTCATAAAGTGTAACCCGTCTATTAAAGAAGAGTCTGATAGACTTGCACTGATTGAAGCTGTAAAGAATAATAATATTGATGTTATTGCTACAGATCATGCTCCACATTTAATATCAGAAAAAACTGCAGAAAAGTATGAAGATATTCCTGCAGGTTTACCTGTAATTCAACATTCATTGAGAGCATGCTTAGAGTTTTATCACAATGGTATTTTTTCTCTTGAGCAGATTATTGAAAAGATTTGTCATAATCCAGCAATTTGTTACAACGTTAAAGACAGAGGTTTTGTAAGAGAAGGTTATTGGGCTGATTTAGTGTTAATAGATTTTCTCAAGGAAGGTCAAATAGATGAAATGCAAGTGATGCATAAATGTGGTTGGTCAGCGTTTTCAGATGTGCCGTTTAGAACGAATGTTTTAATGACTATCGTCTCAGGGAATATAGCTTATAAAGATAATCAAATTCCAGAACAGCCTTTTGGGCTAGAACTGGAATTTAATAATTAATTAACCTGCTTTTTTTAATTGTTGAACACCTTTTTGGTTCTTATCAACTTCAACAACAATGTCGCTTTTCAATGAAGCCTGGCATGCGAGTATATAACCTTGATCAAGCATATCTCCATCTAATGTATATGCAAAGTCAGATAACTCTTTCACTTTACCTTCTTTTAATACAGCTCTGCATGTACCACAACCACCACTTTTACAATCACATGGCCAATCTATACCTGCATTTTCAGCAGCTTTAAGTAAATTTATTTTACCGTTTACTTCAAAAGTCTCGCCAGTATTCGCAATTGTTACTTTATAAGTTTTATTTTTATCTCCAAATCCAAACATACTACCTCCAAATTTTCTAAAAAAAAGTAGCCGGAAAACCGGCTACAAGTGTGCGGAGCAAGGTGCTCCAGGGGATGTACAAATCTTAAAACTTAAATACATTCTAACACGTTTTTTTATAATGTACAGATATATCTATGCAAATATTGAATTATTTATCATATATATAACAATTACTTAGAATAATATAAATATTGTACAAATAAACCTACATAATACTTGATTTAAATCTAAACTAGTATATATTGTTGTATATGAATAATGAACAAAACTACAGAATATGAATATTGAACAAAACTACAGAATAGGTTTAACAACGCAAATTACAGGAATTCGACCTGAAACACTTCGTGCATGGGAAAGGAGATACGAGGTTGTAAAACCAATAAGAACTGAAGCTGGTGATAGACTTTATACTCAAGCCGATATTGATAGATTACTCTTAATTAAAAAGCTTGTTGATAATGGTGACGCTATCAGTGCAGTTGCTAACCTAAATTATGAAAATTTAGAAAAAAGAATTTCTAGCTGTAAAAGTGCAATAACAAGTTCTGGGAAAAATGATCTTAATTTTATTTTACTTGGTAAAACAATCCTTGATAAAAAGAGCTTAGACAGTATGAGATTAAATATGATAGATGTTGTGCAAGATGTTAGAAACATTAAATCAAACTATCATTGTAAAATCGATTTTATAATAGCTGAAGTTCAAACTGTAAATCAGGGCACTTTTAAAAATCTACAAAAAATCCTCAAGCAATCAAAAGCGACAAAGCTTTTATGCGCTTACGATTTTGGTAAAGAGAGTGACATAGCAAAATTAACCTCTCAAGATACTGGAACAACTTCATTACCCTTGAATCATTCAGAAATAACAAGCTGGTGTAGTTCGAATTTTCCAAACTATCTACAATCTACTTCTACCGATAGACTTCTTACCGATCAGGATATTACAAATATTGTTGCTGCTGGAAGCACTATTAACTGCGAGTGCCCAAGACATTTAGGTGACCTAATTAGTAAGCTTACAGCATTTGAAAAATATTCCTCAGAATGTGAGGTTAGAAACACAAAAGATGCTGAAATACATAAAGAACTTGAAACAACTTCAGCAAAAGCAAGATATCTACTTGAAGAAGTGCTTATCAAGCTTGCAAAAGTTGAAGGTATAAAATACTAAAAGAAATGAGATCACTTGTCCTTTTTTCTAACGATTTAAGATTAAATGACAATGATGCTATAAACTCAGCAATCCAATCAAATAAAGAAATCTCTCTTTTGTTTGTATATGATAAAGAACTTTATTCTAAAACACATGGTTCTGCTAACCTTTGGTGGTTAGAAAAAAGTTTATTCAAGCTTAAAAATAATCTAGAAAAAAAGAATCTTACGTTAAATATAATAAGTGGCCAATATACCGAAACAGTAGTAAAAGTAGCAAGCAAATATAACTTTGACTCCGTATTTTTAAACGAAAATAAACATCCTGATTTTATAAAAGAAGAAGAAAATTTGCGCATTGAGCTAAAAAAAAATGGTATTAAGCTTCATTGTTTTAACAAAACAAATATAATAAATCCATCAAAAATACTAAATAAAACTGGCGAACCATTTAAAGTATACAGTCCATTTTACAAAAAATGTAAATTTGACTACGTGCAACAAAAAGTTCTTGTTTTCCCTAAATCTAATATTAAACATTTTACAATTGACGAAAAATCAATTGATACAAATGAGATTTTCTCTTCAAGTAATAATAAATGGTCAGCTAAGCTCGAAAAATATTGGGAACCAGGCGAAGAAAGTGCGATAAAATCTATGAAAGATTTTTTCAAAACTTCTCTTTTTAATTATAAAGATGTGAGAGATATTCCTGGAACACTAGGAACATCGAGACTTTCTCCACATTTACGTTTCGGAGAAATCACCACAAATCAAATAATAAGCCATTTTGAGTTTCACGAGAATCATTCTCTAAGTAAACATGAAGAGCACTTTATAAAAGAGCTATATTGGAGAGAATTTGCTTATTACATTTTATTCCATTTTCCATATGTAGTTGATAAACCTTTTAATAAAAAATATGAAAATTTTGAATGGGAAAATAATTATGAGACAAACCTATCTAAATGGAAAAAAGGGCTTACTGGGATTAGAATTGTTGATGCTGCAATGAATGAGTTATGGGTATCTGGATGGATGCATAATAGGACAAGGATGATAACTGCCTCCTTCCTTACTAAAAATCTTTTAATTCCATGGCAAGAAGGTGAAAAATGGTTTCGCGACACCCTTGTTGACGCTGATATTGCTAATAATGTTATGGGATGGCAGTGGGTCTCGGGCTGTGGAACAGATGCAGCTCCATATTTTAGAATATTCAATCCCTTGCTTCAGGAAAAGAAGTTTGACCCAGAGAATTTATACACAAAAAAATGGTTAAAAAACTTTGACTCATACTCTGAAGAGGGAAAATACGATCTTCTAGAAAATGAAAATACTATGAGACCAATTATTGATCTTGGAAAAAGCAGAAACATTGCTTTAGAAAGATTTTCTAATATCAAATAAAAAATTATTTTTTAAATCTTTTTATTATATAACCTAGTAATATTTCCTTAAATTCATTTGTTATATTGTCACCTTTCAATGTTATGCTTTTCTCACCATCTATATAAACTGGCGCAGTTGGATTTTCTCCTCTTCCAGGAAGACTGATACCTATATCTGCATGTTTGCTTTCTCCCGGACCATTAACAATACAACCCATAACTGAAATTTTTAAATCTTCTACACCTGGATAATCTTTTTTCCAGATAGGCATACTTGTCTTTATATGTTGATCTATATCAAATGCTAGTTTTTGAAAGTAGTTACTACTAGTCCTTCCACAACCAGGACAGGATGTAACGTCTGGTAAAAAATTCCTAATACCTAGACTTTGGAGTATTAATTTTGCTATATCAACTTCTTTAGACCTATTTCCGTTTATATCTGTAGTTAATGAAACTCTTATTGTATCTCCTATGCCGTCTAATAATAAAGGCCCTAATGCGCATGAAGAATAAACAATACCCCTTTCATTACTTCCAGCCTCTGTAAGGCCAAGATGTAATGCATAATCACATAACTTTGATATTTTTTTATAAACATCTATTAACATATTAACTTTACTTAATTTACAGGAAATAATTATTTTATCTTTACTTATACCTATTAATTCAGCTAATTTCGCACTTTCTAATGCAGAATCTATAACTACCTCACACATAACATCGTCTAGAATTTTTGGTTTTTTTAGCTTGTTATTAATATCTAATTTCTTTGCTAATAATTCTTGGTCTAAACTTCCCCAATTAACTCCGATTCTAACAGGCTTATCAAGCTTGCATGCAGTTTCAATCATTGTCGAAAAGTTTTTATCTTTTTTATTTTTTTTTCCAACATTGCCGGGATTAATTCTAAATTTATCTAAAAAACTAGCCTCACTTTCATATTTGTTTAATAAGATATGTCCATTAAAATGAAAATCACCAACTATAGGAATTGAAATACCACTTTTTAAAAGCTTTTCTTTAATGAATGGTATTGCCTGAATTGCATCTGAGTCATTAACTGTAACTCTAACTATCTCTGAGCCAGCTTTAGCAAGCTGAATTATTTGCTCAGAAGTCTTTTCTATATCTGATGTATTTGTATCAGTCATCGACTGCACAACTATTGGATTGCCACCACCAATAAGAACATTTCCCACTTTTACTGTGCTGGATTTTCTTCTATTTATATTATTACTACTCATGTGTATTATTATCACATGAACATTTAATAATTGGGAGTTTTTATGAGAGGTTTGTTAGTTACAGGGACAGATACTGATGTAGGTAAGACATGGTTCATGTTAAAACTTGGAGAACTATTAAAAAGTAATAAAATTAAATTTCATTTTTTAAAGCCGGTAGAATCTGGCTGTGAGAGCCCAAATAATCAAATAGTTCCAAATGATGCACTTCAATATTCTAAACTAGAAAACGCACCTTTAGAAAAAATATGCAAATATATGTTCAAAGCATACGCTTCTCCTCCTAGGGCGGCAAAAATGGAAAATAAAAGCATAGAATTAGAAGATATATTAAATTTTATAAAGATTAATAGTGACAATGATGCATTTAATATTATTGAAGGGTGTGGTGGTTTTTTTTCTCCTATTGCTAACAATAAGTTAACTTCTGATCTTGCATTAGAAATAGGTTTGCCCGTTGCATTAGTTGTTAAAAATACGCTAGGATGCATAAATCATTCACTTCTGACCATAACAGCGATGAACTCTCTAGGATTAAATATTAAATTCATAATATTAAATGATATTTCCAAAAAAACTCCTCTTGATAATTATGATGAATTATCTAATTTTACAAATATACCTATTTTTAGAATGTCTTATAATAAAGAACTAAATAAAGATATATTAGCACATTTAAATTAAATGCCAGAATTACCTGAAGTAGAAACAATTGTAAACGGCGTAAAGCCGTATTTAATTAATAAAAAAATCATTAAGTGTAATGTTTTTACAAAGAAGCTTAGATGGAATTTACAAAACGACTTGGCTAAAAAATTAATTAATAAAAAAATAAATAAAATTGAAAGAAGAGCTAAATATATTATTATTTCAGGTGAAAATTTTTTTCTAACAATTCATTTAGGGATGACGGGTACTTTACGAGTTTCCAATAAAAAAGAAAAAAAAGAAAAACATGATCATTTTATATTGCAACTGAGCTCAAAATATATTTTAAAATACAACGATCCAAGAAAGTTTGGCATGATATTCTTTTCAGAAGAATCTCCAATTTCTTCAAATAAATTATTTAATAATCTTGGATTAGAACCCTTAAGCAAAAAATTTAATGCTGAATATTTGTATAAAATTTCAAGAAATAGAAATGTAGCTATAAAGTCTTTTCTTATGAATTCAAATATTGTTGTTGGCATTGGAAATATCTATGCTTCAGAATCATTATTTCTTGCTGAAATTAAACCAAATAAAATTTCAAAAAAACTTACAAAAGCTAATTGTTTTGCTTTAACTAATAGCATAAAAAAAGTTTTAAAGAATGCTATAAAAAAGGGTGGGTCTACAATTAATGATTATATTACTGTTGATGGAAAAAAAGGGTACTTTCAGTATGATTTTAAAGTATATGGCAGGACATCTCTGCCCTGCCACATTTGTCGAAATAAAATTTTACAGATAAAAATTAATCAGAGATCTAGTTTTTACTGCAAAACTTGTCAGAAATAATTAATTATTTCTTTTGTTGTTCATAGAACATTTTATTCATTCTATGTGAGTTTGCATCACAACAAGATATTGCTTGTTTTGCTGTTTCCTCAACCAACTCTAACCTATCTAGTAATGCTTGATCAGCAGCACAACCTGAAAGCAGAACTGCAACACATAGTCCTAGAAGTGTTTTTATTTTTCTCATTGAAGCCTCCTTATTATTATTTAAGCTTAAAATCCCCTAATGGGATTTTTTACTATATCAAATAAAAGTTTCTAGTCAAAGCTATATAATCAGATGTTTGGCAGTATTTATACTGTCATACATTGATTATATTAATTTTGAGGAGGACATTCTAAAACTTTAAGAGAAGAAAGCCGTCCCTGGCTTTCAATTCTTTAAAAAAACAATTACTTACCTAAACACTGCCTGTAAAGACAAATTGAAGCTAAAAACCAAACACCTAACATAATAATGAGCTCTAACATACTAACCTTCCATGAGTTAAATAATAATAATAATATATTAGAATATAATAATATATATATATCATATATGTCAATAGTATTTTTGCTTTTATTTATACTTTTTTTCTAATGCTACTTTTACTTCTTTGCTCACAAAAGGTGATATATCGCCACCAAGCTGGGCTATTTCCTTCACTAGCGAAGATGATAAAAAAGCGTATGATTCTGATGGTGTAAGAAAGATTGACTCAATATCTTGATTAAGCTTTTTGTTCATACTAGACATCTGAAATTCGTATTCAAAATCTGAAACTACTCGTAAACCTCTTAGTATAACTTTTGCATCAAGTTTTTTTGCAAAATCTACCAGCAGTCCACTAAAGCCTATTACTTCAATATTATCAATATTTACTAAGGATTTTTCGGCAAGTTCAATCCTCTCATCTAAAGAAAAAACTGTGTCTTTTTTTAAATTTTCGGCAACACATATATATACCTTGTCGAAAATATTCGAGGCTGCTCTCTGCACTAAATCTCTATGACCATTTGTAAATGGGTCAAA
>MDSV01046353.1_pt1 | contig 25954 bp, 23 predicted proteins | sample 810851 | NCBI WGS metagenome assembly MDSV01 (sample SAMN05326640, study PRJNA326480) | marine metagenome | isolation source: seawater | place: Atlantic Ocean: North East | collected 2012
AATATAAAAAATATAAAACTGATTTCGAAATATGAAAATTTATCAATTTTAAACAAAGTAATTAAAATTCCTGCCAATAAATATCCAGCAATTCTCTCACTCATTAATGACGAGGTAAATAAAAATTGTAACCAAGTACTGTTCATTATTAACAATGTAAAAAATAAACAAATAAAAATTTTGTTTTTATTTGAAATTTTTAATTCAAAAAACAATAAAAGATTTAACCAGTAAAAAATAAATGAACTGCTTAAAACAAAGCTGTATTTTTCTAAACTAAAAGATATCTTAAAAATTAAAGCATCAATGTAACTCATGAATTGCGGATAGCCCATCATCACTGGATTTGATACAGAATGTTTGTAACTATTTTCGAAAATACTGACAGTATTGGGATAGAAAACATTTATAACATCCATGGTTAAGTTTGCATTTACAGTCATTAAATTTATATATTGACTATTAAACAAATGCATTATTAAATAGCTCAAAATAATTCCAAAAAGTAATAATCTATTTTTTAAACAAAAAATATAATAAATAAACCATAAAAAATTAGTAACAATAAAAGTAGTATTGAGATTCATACTTTCATAAAAAAGTAATGCAATTGCCTCAACTAGAAAAAAACTTATTAGATAGGATATGATTCCAATCGTTATGGTCATTTTTTTATTTATTAATTTAAAACTGTAGCCAAGTAAGACAAAATATATAAATATTAATAGCGAGGATATTAAATCATAAAAAGATAAGTATTCAAATTTATAATTTCCATCATTCAAATTAGTGAGGAAGTTGATTAATATTGGAAAAATTAATAAAAAATAATAGTTTTTTTTCATTAATTTAATCATGATAAGTAATATTAATCTAAATTAAAAATACTTTTCTATAGATGTCTATAAAATTTTTAAATTCTTAAAAATTAGAAAATTAAGTTAATTTTACTTTTTAAATATCGCCAAAATTGAATAAGAAATAAATTTTAAATAAATATTAAATGAAATTAATTTAAAATATTTAAAAGACTTAAAAAATTTAATTAATGAATTTTTTCGGTTTCTAGAAATTATGTGAAATGTTTTTCCAAATAATTTTTTATAATAATCATGATAAATTAATGAAAATTCTTCAAATACTCCGCCAATATCCCATGGCTTGCTCTTTCCAGAGTAATGTATAAAGGTTATGTCCTCTGTTTTTTTACCGGTATCTATTCCAGAAGTTCTGTAATTTAATTTCCCGTCAATAGTTAAGTAGTCACCATCAACTAAACTATTTAAAACATCTTGATCCCAAAATTTTGCCTTATTTTTTAAAATTTCAATTAATTCAAATGCTTTTTCAGAGTAATTTTTTAATTTCCAATTTTGCAAATCGATAAACATTACTCCTGCATTAAAGTATTTCTGATTACTCATATTTAACCTATTGAATGGTTCATCATTTTGGTGTCTATAAAATTCATCTGCAAAACCTAGAGTTTTATCTTCCTTTTTCATATTATTAAATACCTCTGTAATTTCTTCAAGTGGGTTAGAAACACAAACTATATCCGCATCCAGATAAACAAGCATTAATTTTTCATTTTCAAATAATGAGGAAATGTAAAGCCTGTAAAAGGTTGCTTGGGAAATATGTGATGTCTCAACATTATAAAATTTTTTTTCTGAGTTAATTTCTTTTCTAATTAAATTTTTCAAATTCTTATGATTAAGAATAATTTCTGGAAAAGTAAAATTTATATTCGATGAGTCAAGTATTGCATAGACATTAACTTGCTCTTCAATATTTTCTAATAAAGAGTAAATTGAAACGCATGCTTGAGTGTTGTAATTACTGTCAAAAGCATAAAGAAAATTTAAATTCATATCTTGAACATCTTGTATATTAACCTTCTGGGTCTATCAAAAATTTTTAGTTTACTTTTTAAAACATGCTTAAAATCAGCAATGTTTCTATACAATCTATAATTATGATTTATAAGAATTTGAGAGTTTTTATCATTGAGATCTGATTTCTTGTCTTTAATTATTTTTTTCCAGTAATTAAAATCTAACTCTTTTAAATTATAATTGTCTTTGTCTTTTCTAAGATCTTGCAATTTATCAATCAAAAATTCATAATTAATGACTTCATAATCTTCGACTAGTATCTTAGGTAATGTTGAAAATGAATCATAAATAAGGTGTTTTCTTGTTATAGGAATTGATCCACTGTAAAGTGATTCCCAAAATCTATGCGTGTCTATCCCATTACCCCATGGAGCTAATGTAAAGCTGTGGTTTGATATTTTACTTTTATACTGTTCATGTTTTAATGAAGCTTGATCTGAATTAGCCCATTTTATTTGGTTAAAGAATGCATACAAGGCCTTTCTGTGTTCAAAGTTTGTATTTGGATTGAAATTTACATAAAGAAGGTCCTTTTTTTTATTAAAGTAATTATTTTGAATATCGCTTTCAAATATTCTTTCATTTAGATTTTTGGAATGAAAATTTGCAATTCCAATAGGTATTGGGATTAAGTCTTTGGCATCGCAGTCAACATTGATTGAATACCATTTAGAAATACAATTGGGTTTAGTAAGGTATATTTTCTTTGTAATTTTTAAGTCGCTTTGATGTGTTATCAGTTTAATATTTTTAAACTTGCATTGTGTATCAAGTATCTTGAATAGTTCTTTAATATATTCAGTTTTACAAAATATTATTTGATTTTCTTTTAACTCAAATTGTTTATTTCTTACGAATATATACTCACTATCTCCTATTTGATCGTCGACGTTTTCATTTAAATTAAGTTCTTTTACTTGAGATTTTAAGAACACACCACTGAATATGACATCAGCAATTTCTGCAAATTTAAAACCTGAGATTATTTCAAAATTATTATTTCTCATTTGTTGTAATTTTATATTCTTCTTCAATTATTTTGTCAACTTCTTGAAAATCAAATTCTGCTATATCACTATCATTATTTAGCAGTAGTGAATCGTTTTTTATAATTCGAACGTCAATATAGTTTTTCTTTAGAAAATATCTTTTTAAGTGTGCTTTATCAGACTCATTAAAAATAAACAGTAAAACTTTTTTTGTTAATATAAGTTTCAATGGTATTTTTTTCAGGCTTTCTAAATTCAATAAAACAATTATCTTACATCTTTTGTCAGTTGTTGTTGAGTTGAAATAGTGCTTGTTCAATAATTTTTTTCTAATACTGTTTTTTTCATCAAAGAAAAATAATATTTTATTTGGCCAATTTTGAATCTTTATATTGAATAGAAAGGGATTAGATGGTAGCCTATTTTTTGTCAATTTCCAATAAGTTATTGAGAGTAATGATTGATCATGCCTATGGTTTGATGAGTTACTATTTGCTGGAAATATCATGTCTTCATTTGAAGATAATATGTTCCATTCCTGATGTAATTTCTTTGCAAAATGACTATTAAAATTAAAACCTACAACACCGGCCATTAAATTTGTAGAATTTAAAATAAATTGGTTATCATTTAAATTTAAATTTTCTAATACAGAGGGGTGAGTCCACTGCTTTATATTTCCTGTTGAATTAAAGCTTGCAAAACCATACTCATAAATAAAAATTTTAAATAATAGTAGGTTGTTTTGAAACATAGTTGCTGAATCTAACCAAATGAGATAATTTATTCCTTCATTTTTAAGAATATTGATAATTTCTGGTTTCCAAGCAAAACCTCCGATTTTATTTTTGTGCTCTTTGAGTCTTAAAGCAAAATATTTTGGATATTTTTCAAATGGAAATTTCCTTACTTCTAATATTTTGTTTTCAAGCAGCTTTTGATATTGCTGGCTACTTAGCCCTAAGTCAAAAATTATTAATTTATTGTGTATATTTTTTTGCATTCGTTCAAAATTATCAATGAAGTTTACAAGATAGGGATAATGCTTTTCGTCAGAAGCTGTTACTAAAGTGAACTCCATAGAGTTGATTCTCTTAAAATTTAATATGTTTTTAAAACAAATTTTGATAATTAGAACAAAATCAGAAATATAAGACATTATAAATTCATAATACATAAGACATTTGTAATTTAAACAAATTAAATTACAAATGTAGTTTTAATTAGTTTGATATAAAATAATCATTGTGAGTACAAACACCAAAAATTATTCAGTTTTTTTTTGCGGATTGTCAAAAAATTGTATAAATACTATCTCTAATAATTTAAATTTCTTAACTTCTTTTTTTAGTGAGTCGGAATTTGAATCTTATGCAATTGTTGTAGATTCAGACTCAGTCGATGGAACCAAGGAACAATTGGCAAATTTTGATCTAAATAATAATAATGTAGTTTATGAAGATTTTGATAACCTAGAAGGCAAATTTAAAAATAGAATTGAAAGAATTCAGCATTCTAGGAATAAATGTATAGATCTCGTATCAAAATTTGATGATAAAAAAAATATAGTTTATATACCACTTGATTTAGATTTAGATTTATTTAAATACACTTCTGTGAAAAAATTTGATGAATTAATAAATTATTGTTTAAATAAAGATACAGCCAATGGTATATTTCCATTCTCTTCACCATTTTACTATGACATATTTGCCCTAAGAGCTTCGAATTGGGTAGATGTTAACTCTCAATATTGGGTTACAAAGTTAAAAAAATATATAAAACTTGGAAGCTTTATATTTAATTACTTATTAATTTTTAGATATCAAATTAATGTAGAGAGCTTTGAAACAAAAAATATTAAAGTTAGGAGTGCTTTTGGAGGAATTGGAATATATAAAGTAATTAATAAAATTCCGAAATATAATCTATCCTTAAAAAATCCAGAAACTGTATCTGAACATGTTAAATTTAATTATCATTTTTCAGAATTAGAAATATTAAAAAATTGGATAGTTCCTGCACCAGCTGAACACTTAGAGTACAGACTTCTAAACTCTAAAGAGAAAATAAGGTATTTTTTTAAAACTATTTTTTTTGATTTTGTTAAAGAAAAAAAATAAATTTTTTAGTCCCAAACTGTATACAGAATTAAGCACCTTACCTTGAAGTGTTGAAAGTTCTAAATGAAAAAATTAAATATACTAGCAACTTATAGCCGTCTTTAAATCTAGAAATTTGTGTAGTTCCATATCTTCTTTCTTTATAACTAATTGGAAGTTCTACTATTTTTTGACCTGAGTAAGCAGCTGAAAAAATCATGTCAAAATCACCAAAAGGATCTTTTACGTTAAATATTTTTTGCCATCGGTACAAGTCATCTATATTGCTTTTTTTAAACACTTTTGTTCCACATAGTGAATCTGTGAGTGGTTCATTTATAATTTTACTTATAAAAAATTGAAAAAATCTATTGCCTAACTTATTCAGAAATCTCATTGATTTTTTATCCATTTCGTATACCAATCTTGTTCCATTTACAAAATCTGCACTATTCTTTTCTATAATCTGAAAAAAATCAGTCAACGTCTCTGGCTCGACACTAATATCAGCGTCTAATATTGCTATAACTTCATTTTCAACAACTTCTAGGGCTTCCCAAACTGCATTTGCTTTTCCTGCTTGTGATTGGATTACAATTTTAAATAAAAAATTGCTGTACATATCTGAAATTTCATTCATAACTTCAAGCGTTTTGTCTTCAGATTGGCCATAAGAGAAAATAATTTCTGTGTTATCAAATTCTGGTATTCTTGATACCAGCTCTTTTAAGTTACCTTCTTCATTTTTAGCGGGTATGATGATTGATTTTGATAGTTTCGTTCCTTTTCGGTTTAAAGGCCTAAAAATCATGTAAGTTTTAATTCCTAAATTAAACTGAAAAAAAAGAACTTCAAGAACTCTATTAATCATTCCGCCTATAAAAAATAACTTAAAAGGGAAGAGCTGCTTTGTATAGTATTTTTGATATTCTAAACCCAAACCATTTGTAATATTTTGAATTTTTTTAAGATGAATATAAGAATTATTTTGATTAGAATCTTTAATTTTTAAATATTCAAAAAATTTAAAAAATAGTGAATATTTTGAATTAATTGAACTTACTATCAATTTACCATCATCTGTAAGAGATTCTGTGATTATTGAAAGCAATGTGAAAACATCTTCGTGATTTTCTACTACATCAGTAAGAAGAATCCTGTCGTATTTTTTATTTTTATCAAGGGTTGGAAAGTTGTTTGGGTCATTAAGATCTAGTAATAATTTATCACTTTCAGTATTAATAATTTTATCCTTAGAATCTATGTTTAATATGTGAAGAGAATTTTTATTTTCTAAATATTTTTCTATTTCTATTTTATGGCGATGATAAAAAGTTTTGTTTGAAATTTTAAACATATGTTTTATATTACTAAAGCACTTGGCATTACATACCTAGTTCTTTTTCTAAAAATTTATTAAATTCTTCCATATTATATTTTTCATTTACAAGATTATATGCATTCTCAGAAATCTTATTCAACAATTCTGTGTCCTTTAACAAATGATTAATTTTATTTACCCAAGATTTAGGATTACTGGTAGATTCAAAAAATATATTTTCATTATGGATAAAATTTTCATCATCCCAAAAACCGTCTGTTTTGGTAATCAATACTGGAATGCCCATTGACATTGATTGAAGTGCTACGCTTTGCCCAGAAGGTTGTGTAGAGTTTTTTAATGGTAATATAACCAACTTAGAGTCTTCATAAATTTTTTTTAAATCAAGATCACTCATTTCCCCATCATTCCAGCTACCTCTCAAGACAGTAACATTTGGTAATTCTAAATCGAGCAATTTTTCATTTGAAGATACAAAAATAAACTTTTTATCTGACATTAGTTTTGCAATATTAATTAATAAATTAAAGTTTCTATTTCCATCATTCCCAATAAATAAAATTTTATTTGTACCTAAGTTCAATTTGTCTTTACTGTTCCAGAATTCACAATCAATATGAAATGGTTTAAAAACAAGTTTCTCATGATTTTTTATTCGGTTTTTAGCAATGTTGTATTCTTCATTACCTAAGAAATACAGCTTATCTAAATATGAAACAAGTAAAGAAACCCAGGCATTGTGAAATCTTTTAAAAAGTTTAAAATTTATTTTTTTTGAAAATAGTCCCATTACAAACATATAAGTTTTTATATTATATTTTTTTTTAAAAAATATTAAAGGAAGCAACGAAGCAAATCCCGCTGACTCCGATACCAAAATTAAATTATCAGTTTCTTTGATTGATTTAAGATTTTCCTTGCTTATTATTGAAAAGATATACAAAGGTAAACTAAAAGCTCTTGATATCTTGTGTTCAATTTTATTCAAAAAACTTGGAGTATCGCTAAATTCAACTACTGAAATATTATGGTTTTTATCTTCAAGATACTTATATCCATAAAAAAATTCTTCTGCATACGCATTGTTATCTATTTTATTTATTCTTCCTCCAGAAAAAATATATGTAATTTTGTTCATTAAAATAACATTAGTGTCAGATATGAAAATTGCTATTTTTTTTACTTATGACTATTCAATTGAAACACTGAGTAGGTCGGGATTGCTTGAAAGAGAGCTAAAGATATATCAAAAAATAAATGAAATATATGGAACAGAATTTATATTTTTTACATATGACGAAAGCCTAGAGCCAGAAATTAAAAATTATCCTGAATTTAAATTTATTCCCCTTTATAAATATTTAAAAAAATCGAATAATAAAATAATTCGTTTTTTGAAGTCTTTTTTTATACCTTTTAAGATTAAATCTGTATTGCTTGATATAGATATTCTTTATCAGCATCAATTACTGGGTTTTTGGATTCCTTTTCTTCTAAAAATTCAATTAAAAAAACCCTTACAAGTTAGAACGGGATATGATGCGTATTTGTTTTCATTAAACAATAAAGACAATTTTTTAAAATCGATATTTTATAAGTATTTAACAAAATTTGCTCTAAGATTCTCTGACTTATATACAGTGACAAGTAAATGTGACAAGGATTTTTTGTCTAAAGAGTTTAATGTTAATTCTATAAAAGTAGTTCCCAATTGGGTTGAGGTCAATGATCACCTACCAGTAACCAGAGAGTTAGAAAAAATATTAATGGTGGGTAGATTAGAAAACCAAAAAAACTATCCTTTGGCATTTGATTTCTTAAAGTCAGTTAACACTACGTACGAGTTAGATATTTATGGAAATGGTTCAGAATATGCGAATCTAAAAACTTTATCTTCTGATCAAAGCACTAGAATAAATTTTTTAGGAAGCACTACTCACCAAAACCTAATAAGAGAATTTTCTAATTATAATTTTTTCTTGACAAGCTCAACCTATGAAGGAAATCCAAAGTCTGTATTGGAAGCATTATCAAGCCAATGTATTATATTTGCTTCTAATATACCAAATCATCAAGAGCTAATTAAAGATGGCGTTAACGGATTTCTATACTCCGACAAAGAAGAATTAGTTAAAAAGTTTGAGTTTATAAAAAATAATTTATCAGAACAAAGCAAGATTAAAAAAAATTGTTTAAGTAGTTTAAGTAAAAATCAGATATTAAAAATTGCAAAATTAATGTATGAAGATTATGTTTTTCTTATTTCATTAAGGTAAGATGCTAAAACAAATAATTTCCAAATTCTTAATGCATTAATTCTTGTTTTAAAGAAATTAAGTTTATACAAAGATTTTGAACTAATATATTTGTCTAATTGGGAAGACTCAATTTCTTTTTTAATTAATGAGAAATTTTTATAAATCCAATTTTTATAATCAAATACAAAACCTTGCTTTGGTCTATTTAGAAAATTGTGACTGAAGTCATTATTTAAATAATTTTGTAAAGGTAATTTTTGATTTTTTGAACCAAAATATTCAAAACTATGACTAAATATATATTCGACTAACTTGTGATCAACTAGTGGTGACCTTACCTCAACAGAGTGCGCCATAGATGTTCTGTCAACCTTGAACATCATTTGATCCGCGAGGTAATATTTGTATTCCAAAGCTAATAGTGATTTATATAATGGTTCTTTATTAATCATTTTTATCCTCAAACTATCTTGAAGTTGGCTAATGCCCAACAATTTGATAAATTTTGAATCTTCTATAAAAGAAATATAAGCCTCAAAATCATTACCGTTTAGAGATTTAAATTTAGACCCTGTACCAAAAAAAGCAGGATAAATTAAATAAAATTTGCTAATTAGTTTAGTTAAATAATTCTTTTTATTTAGGTGGGTTTTTAACCTGTAATAGCCTCCTAAAAGCTCATCACCACCATCTCCAGAAATTGCTACCTTAAAATTTTTTGAGATTAATTTACCAAGATAATATGAGGGTACTATTGAAGGATCTCCGTAAGGTTCATCAAGGCATTTAATTGCTTCTTTAATTACCCGATTTGATATTTTTTCATCAACAATTATTTCTTTATGGTTGGTTTTATATTTATTAACAACTTCTTGAATATATTTTTTTTCATTATATTTCTCATTCCCAACTAAAACTGAAAAAGTGTTTACTTTATAATTTAAATCAGATAAGTTTTTAACAATAGATGTTGAATCGATACCACCCGATAAAAAATTTGCGATTTCAACATCAGCAATCATTCTTTTTGCAACAGATTCTTCAAATAAAGCTTCAAACTCAACTTGACTAAACTCCTTGTTGTCAAAAAAAGATATTGGATTCCAATATTCAACACTTTTCTTTACAAATTTGCCTCCCTCATAATCAATTTCAAGATAGTGGGCAGCAGGAATCTTGAAAATATCTTTGAAAAGAGTTCTTGGTGAAAAGTTTGTCCCATAAGCCAAATACTGATCTATTGACTCTTTATCAATATCAATGTTGTTCTTAAAATCTAATATTGATCTAAGGTTTGAAGCAAATAAAATATTTTCTTTAGTTGTATTTATATATAAGGGCTTTTGTCCAAGTCTATCCCTTGCAAGGTAAACTTTTTTCTTTTTTTTATCCATATAAAAAAAAGAAAATTGACCATCTATTTCATTAATAAAGTTAATCCCGTAAATATTTAAGCCAGCAAATAATGTTTCTGTATCTGAGTGAGAAGTTTGGAATTTATAATCATGCTTTGATATCTTTTCTCTTAATATATTTGAATTATATATTTCACCATTAAACATTATTATTGAATTTGAATCCTGAGAAACCATTGGTTGGTTTGCTTGAGTACTCAGATCAACTATTGCAAGCCTGTTAAACCACAGATTATAGTAAATATCTTCTTTACCTTTTGAATTAGAAATGTTGTCTGGACCTCTACAGTGAGAGTGCTGATTAGATTTTTCTAGTTTAACTTCATCAATTTCATTAAATGAAATACTTCCAGTAAATCCACACATAAGAAAATTATAATTAGTTTAAAGAGTTCTAAGATAAAAATTATTTTAATTAGAATATTATTTATATATGAAAGTACTAGTTCTAGGTAGCAACGGTTTAGTAGGTAGTTCACTTGTAAGAATGCTTTCTGAAAATAAAATATTCGATGAAGTAATTGGGTCTAATAGGCAAACTCTAGATCTATTTGAACTTAATAGTGTAAAAAATTTTATAGAGGACACCCAACCTAATGTAATTATTAATGCAGCTGCAAAGGTAGGTGGAATTTTAGCGAATAATACATATAGAGCAGATTTTATATTAGAAAATTTGAAAATTAATATCAACCTTCTTGAAGCTATGATACCCTTCAATGATATTAAATTAATTAATCTTGGTAGTAGCTGTATTTATCCTTTAAATGCTAAAAATCCTATTAAAGAAGAATATATCATGACTGGTGAGCTTGAGACTACTAATTCCCCTTATGCAATGGCAAAACTTACAGCTATTGAATTAGGAAACTCACTAAAATCTCAATATGGACATAAAGTAATTAATTTAATGCCAACTAATCTGTATGGGCCAAATGATAATTTTTCTGACAAAGATAGCCATGTAATTCCTGGCCTAATGGGAAGAATGCATAAAACAAAAATACAAGGCGACAAACTATTTGAGGTTTGGGGAACTGGAAAACCATTGCGTGAATTTTTATATGTAGATGATTTAGCTAATGCTATCTCTTTTATTATTGAAAACAGTATTGAAGAGGAACTTATAAATATTGGTAGTGATCAAGAAATATCCATCAAAGAATTAGTAAATCTTTTAATGGAGGTAATTGGTTTTGATGGAAAAATCACCTTTAATAGTAATTATCCTGATGGGAATCCAAGAAAACTATTAGATTCATCTAGAATATCTTCTTATGGTTGGAAGCCAAAAGTTCAAATTGATGAAGGGCTAAAGTTGACCTACAAGTGGTATCTCAATAATTTAGATAAAATTAGTTCCTAATTTGAAATTGGATGTTCCCAAGTTGGTTTCATTAAATTTTTACTAATTAACACACTTTCTTGTTCTGCAAGCTCAAGATCAGATTCAACCATGACCTTTACTAATCCATTAAAATCTAGTTCGGGTTTCCAATTTAGTAATTTCTTGGCTTTGCTAGGGTCACCTAACAAATGTACAACTTCATTTGGTCTATGATATTTTTCTGAAGTCAAAACATGGTCTTTCCAATCAAGCCCTACTTCACCAAATGCAGCCTCAACAAACTCTTGTACAGTGTGAGTTTCCCCTGTTGCTAAAACCCAATCATCTGGAAAGTCATATTCCAACATCAATTTCATGCCTTTTACATAATCTCCTGCAAAACCCCAATCTCTTTTTGCCTCAAGGTTTCCTAATGTAAGGTTCCTTTGAATACCGTGAAAAATACGACCTACAGCTCTTGTAATTTTTCTTGTTACAAAAGTTTCACCCCTTGCTGGTGATTCATGATTAAAAAGTATTCCATTTACACAAAATAAATCGTATGATTCTCTATAAACTTTTGTCATTTCATGAGCAAAAACCTTACCAACTGCATATGGGCTTTTTGGATTAAAAACTGAAGTTTCAGACAAAACTGTCTCATCAACTCCACCATACATTTCTGATGATGACGCTTGATAGTATTTTATTTCTTTATTAGCATTTTTAACAGTTTCCAATAAAGTAAGTGGTCCTACTGTAGATGTTTGAGTTGTGTAAAGAGGGTTTTTAAACGAGACAGCAACGTGAGATTGTGCAGCAAGGTTGTAAATCTGATCTGGTTCAATATTATTTATTAAGTTATTAAGAGAAGATGAATCAAGCAAATCTGAGTAGTAGAGTTTTAATTGATCGTCTTTTCCATACTCTGAAATGAGTTCATCTATTCTTGATGTATTAAAACTAGATGACCTTCTTATGGTTCCATGAACTTCAAACCCAGATTCAAGAAGGTGTTTAGAAAGATAGTATCCATCTTGTCCAGTAATTCCTGTTATAAATGCTTTCATAATTTATGATTTTCCTCTTTAAGAATTATACGATTATTTAAAGCTAATCCAATCAATATATACATAATTATTGAATAATGTGCATTTTCCATACTTGGATCAAAAAATGAATTAAAAATTAATGGAAATACAAGAAGCTTATAGTCAATTGAAAATGAGTTATACTTAAATTTTTGAAAAAGAAAAAAGTAAATCAAAATTACAAATGAAAAATGAATCAAACCGCCTCTTGAAATAATATGAATTAAATAATTGTGAACATTTATATTTGTTCCATCTTGGCCAAGACGTTGATCAGAATCCATTGATGGGATAATATCGTGATAACCATATCCATTAATTAAATTATTAGATTTCCAAAGGTCTGTCAAAATGTCCTGCCAAATTTGAAGTCTCCAATTAAGATTGCCGTCCGATGAAAAAATTCTTCCATCCTCGATATAAAACAATTTAATGTTTAGAACTGTTTCCTCATACACATTGTCATTAATAGTATGATATCTGCTTGTGATAGCAAATTTTATATCATCAGTTAATTCTTCGTCTACTGTTACATCTCGACTTACTACCCAACTTGCAGAAAGTGCAAATATAATTAAAGAGAAAATAATAGATATATAAAAATACTTATCCAGATTTTTAATATTTTTCTTAAACTGAGGAAGTGCAATTAAAGAAAATAATAGTAAAGAAAGAAATGCACTTCGACTTTTAACCATAAACAAAGGTGCATACAGTGCCCCTATAAGTAAAAATATTATTAATGAATTTTGAGAAAATTGTTTTCTTGACAAGAATATATAGAATACAAAAACAAATGCTAATAAAAGATCTGATCCTTTTGGGTACTCAAATTTGTCTGTAAAATTTAAAAAAAAGTTTTGTAAATTCTCGCTAATTCCGCGAGTGGAAAAAATATAAATAGCAAATAACCCAAAAAATGAAAGAAAACTGTCTTCTTTATTAATAATAAAATATTTTTCACTTAAAAAGTAATAACCAACAACTATAGCTCCAAAAGACCAAATATAAGTTGAGGTTTTATAAATAAATTCATTAGAAAAATTAACACCATTTATTAAATTGTTAACAACAAATAATAATGTCAGTAGTACACAGAGTGTGTTGATAGATTTACTTTCTAGAAGGTACTTCTTTTTTAAGATTGGAATAAAAATAGTGTAAATTATTAATAGTACGAGTGAGCCTCCAATTATGTATTCACCTAACCTATACCCAAAAAATGTTAATCCTGTAAATGATCTTGCAAAAAGAAAAATTAAAAATATAAAAGTTTTTATAAAAAATGAGAAGATGTATTTTTGTTTTATTTTCAATTTAAGGCTTTATTGTATTGTAATCATATTTATTTTTTTCTAAAAGAGTTAAGATCATTACCAATGCCCAAACAGATAAAATAGTGCCATGTATGTCAGGTGTATTTTTTCCCTTTGAGTTTTCTATACCGTAGTAATGTGTTTGAGATTTGTTTATGTAATATGAAAATCCATTATATTCCTCATGATATAAAAGCTTTAGGTAATCAAGAACATCATTAAATATATTTAAAATTTCTTTTTTCTTATAGTTTGTTTGCTCTGAACATTGATATAGTACATAAACATAATCAACCAAATCACATCCTTCAAATTTTGGTTTGTTATCTAAACAAAAATCAATAAGCTTTTCAGGTAAATGTATTGGGTGATTAAGCCAATCAAGTCCAGAAATAACTTTCATTGCCCCATTAATGATTTGTCGTGTGCTTTTAGGTTTTTTTTGAAAATATGAGCCTGTTTCATGATTGAGTTTAAGCTTAATAAAATCAGTCAAATTATTTTCTAATTTTAAATTGAATGTTGAACTGTATAAAGAGATAGATGAAAATTGTGCTCCTGCATCCCATGGCTTACTCCAGTCATACGAACTTAAATATTCTTCAACAGAAATATGATTATTGAAAAAATTAACTGGGATTTTTTGTATTTTATATCCTACTTCACTTAAAGTAGAAACTGCCTGCTTGCTATCAGCGTTTATCGCTTTAAAAATTTGCATTTGTTTTGATTCATAATCTTTTTTAAAAAAAGTATTTAAAGTACTTTTAGTGAGATTTTTAAGATTATAAATTGAAAAATTTTTATCAAAATATTTAACAACTTCATCGTCAATAAAATAATTTTCAAAATCTTTAAATTTAGATGATTGGAAATTTTGTAAGTACTTAATCCAGTTTTCTTTTGCTTTACTATCTAAATTTTGCCATTCATTCGATAATTTGTAGAGCTTAATCGCGTAAGAATTATATCCCATATTAATCTTTTTTCCGATTTTTGTTGGAGAGTTAATTACAGGAAAAAAGTTGTATTCAGAATCTTGTTTTAATTTTTCCAAAAAATTTATAGATAACTTAGGTATATCTTGAAAATATGAATAATCAGTCATATTAAATTCTCTTAAATAATTGCTTTATATAATATTTAAGATTTATGCTAGTAAAAAATTTTTGTATTTTATTTTTTACTAAAAATAAATCTCTTACTATTTTATTAATTTGGGTTTCCGTAATGATTTTTTTATCTTTCACAATATTAAATGTATCATAAAACTCTTGGCACATTACTTCAGCAGAGTATGGATACTTTTTTAATTTATCTTTATAAATTTCAAAATCTTTAATAATTTCCAATAATTTTTCCTCAAAGTTATTATCAAACTTTACTCCATAACCATCGCAATACTCTGGTATTCCACCACTATTGAAGTAAAGAATTGGTAAACCACATTGTGCAGCTTCAATATGGTGGTTTCCGGAAGGCTCATTTTTGGAAGCCGTTATATAAATATTATTTTTCTTAATTTCTTCAGCTAAAAAATGGCCAGAAAGAGGGTTTTGAACTTTAGTATTATAAAACTTAACGTTATTGGGAATGTTTCCAATATATGTAAATTCTATATTTTTATACTGTTCGCTTGAAAGCATTTCATCAAATTTTTTATAAACATCAAATCCTTTATTTGCATGGTTACTCCAGTGATGTGTAACAAATTTGATTTTTTCTTGACTGAACTCATTCAATCCAGATTTGTTGAAAATTGTCTCATCGGCACCAGACATTATGACTGAAGTTTTTAAAGCTGGCATTCCAAAATCTACATAAATATTTTTTAACCAATTGCTTACAAAAATTACGTGGTCTGCACACTCACTAGCATCTAGATAATATTGATTGATGTAATCAGTTCCTTTTCTTTCATCACATTCATTTACTCTCTGTACAACAACAACATTTGGATTAACAAACTTTTTATACTTTTTAATATCTTCATGATTGAATGTTGAAGAAGACTCTTTTCTGCTTCTTGGATCAGTAAGAAGAATTATATCTATGTCTTTATCACAAAGATCATGTATAACACTATGGCCATTTTTTTGTAAGTATTTTTTTAAATTTACTACAAAAAGATTTCCCCCACCCCAGGGGCCATCAATTATTCTAGAGCCAATACTAACTTTCATTAATTTTCTTAAACATGTCAATATATCCTAACATTCCATTAGGAATAGAAAGTTTTGATGATTGATTGTAAGCAAATTCAATATTTGGAGCAGCAACATTAAACGAATCCATATTTTTATAATCAAAAATAGATTCTGGAGGCAAAATTCTACTTGCTATTCCTACATCTGTTGAAATTAATGGTGTTTTAGTTTGACCACACTCTACTAAAGCTTGCGGGCCACCCTCTAGTCTTGAGGTAATTAAATACAAGTCTAAAATATTGTATAAATCATTCATTATTGCATAGTTGGTCATTTCAAAATATTTAAAAGGAATACTGTTCTTATTCAATTCTTCAATTATAAAGTTTCTCCTTTTGCCGGTTAATACAACTTTTAAATTTTTATTTTTCTTATACATGTTTTTTATTATCTCAACAAAAATATCTGGACCTTTAATTAATTTTGGCGATTTTAAATCTGTTCCCTCCGTATCTCTCTGAAAACTGCCAACTAGATACTCACTAGTGTCGAATCCATATTTATTTCTTAGTTCGATTTTATTTTTTTTGTGATACCATATATTTTGATTCACCCATAAAGGAAGATAAAAAATTGGCTTGTTAGTAAGTTGGCTGAGTTCTTTCTTTGTCTTTGGAGATATAACATGATATCCATTTATAAATTTATCATTATTAATTATATTCTCTACTTCTTTACTCTGAAAGGATGTGTTTTCTATGTGATATATTGATTGAATTATCTTTTTATTTTTAAATTTTTTTAAAAAAGAAGGCTTTGTAGTCCAAGGTGCCACATCCCAAATTATTTCTGATAAGTAAGAATATTTAGTGGTAATTTTTTTGTTATTTGATATCCATTCGCTTCTAATTCTGTCTACAATCCAAGACTCTTTAATGTTAGTAAGATATATTTTCATTTATTAAACCAAAGTAATTTTTTATTATTTTGTAAGCTTATTATTACTATATATAATGAAAATTTTAATTACAGGAATTTCTGGACAAGATGGTATTTTCTTAACAAAAGTAATAAAAAATAGCTATCCGAACTTTTCAATTTTAGGTACTTCAAGATCTATGGATGTAAATAATTTTTTATCTAAGTCTAAAACTAACAATCTATCTAAAAATCAATATATAAATATTGTTGATGTTGACTTAGAAAACCCAGATGAAGTTGATTCTTTATTGAAAGATTTAATTCCTGATTATATTTACAATCTTACAGGACCAAGTTCGGTAAACAAGTCACTTAAAAATCCAGAATTAGAATTTACAATAACCAATATTTTTAATAATTTAACAAATGCAGCTATAAAGAATCAAATCTTTTGTAATTTTTATCAAGCCTCTACATCTGAAATGTATGGGTTAAATAATAAGCAAAAATTATATAATGAAAATTCTGAATTTATACCAAACTCACCCTATGCTTCAGGAAAGTTAACAAATCATAGAAAAGTAAAGTATTTAAGAGAAAAGTATTCATGGAATATTTTTTCAGGAATAATGTTCAATCATGAATCGGAATATAGAAAAAATGACTTTTTATTCATGAAAATTATTAAAGCAGCGCACAAAATTAAAAATGGATCAAAAGATAAACTCAAGATTGGTAGCTTAGATTATTGTAGAGACTGGTCTTATGCAGAGGATATAGCAGAAGGTATTTTTTCTATAACTACAGCGGGTTCAGATTATGATTACGTTTTAGGTTCAGGAACGGGAACTTCTATTAAAAATCTTGTAGACATAATTTTTAAATTTTTTGATCTAGATTACAAAGAGTATGTTGAAGTTGATAAAAATATCCTTAGAAAAAATGATCCTCAAACAATCATTTCAGATCCAACAAAAATATATAAAGAACTTGGCTGGAAAACTACGCATAATTTAGAAGATTTAATTGAGAAAACTATAAAAAATGTTTTAAGTAATTTAAGGTAATAAGTTTTTCCTTACACAATTCGCATAGTAATTTTGTTCAACCCTATAAGTATTAGAAATGTTGTTCAAAGTGTTTAAATAGTAAAGCGGTTTTTTAATATACTTAAAACTTGTCTTATTTTTTAAAAGATCTGTGAACAATTTGTAGTCTTGAGCATAATAAAATTTTTCATCATAACAACCATAATTCTCTAAGACTTTTTTATTAATCATTAAAGTTCCATGGATAAATGGATTTTTTATTTTTACAACTAACTTTTGAGGTACGTAATAGCTTAGCTTGGGGATCATTTCACCTGTTTGAATATTTATTGCCCTAGATACGCAAAAATTATAATCACCAGTTAATAAATATCTTATTTGGCTCTCAAAGCGTGATTCGTGAGACTGATCATCACCATCTTGTCTTGCTATAAAACTTCCTTTTGCTTCTTTAATTAAATAATTTAAAGACTTAGTTAAACCCAAAGTATCTTTATTTTTAAATATCTTTATTCTTGAATCTTTAATTTCATTTTTTTTTAGAATTTTATAAGAATTGTCAATTGAATTATCATCTAGAATTAAAAATTCAAAATCTTCATAAGTTTGTGACAAAACGCTTTTAATGGAGTCCTCTAAAGTTTCCTCGTTGTCTTTTATAGACATAATTACTGAAATTGTTTTTTTATTCATTTATGATTTTTAAAAACTGAGTATGAATTTCTTTTTCGTTTAATTTTTTCAAAATATGATCTTTTACAGCTTTTGTTGATTGTTCATATAATTTTTTATCTTCTAATAAATTGATTGCTTTTGTTAATTCTTGATAGTTAAATTGTTCAAAAGAAAACTTATAATCTTCAGGAAAGAATTCGTTCATGCCTCCAAAAGATGGATAAATAGAGACTGTTCCTAAGCTTGAAGCCTCACAAAGAAGTCTTGGCTGCCCTTCATAAAGTTTAGTTGCTGTGACTACAGCTTTTGCATGTTTAATGTACTCTAAAACCTTTTCGTTAGATAAATATCCCATAAAAATTAAATTTTTATATTTATACTTTTTTTCCAAATAAGATTTCAGCTCTCCCTCTCCTATAATATAAAGCTCAAAGTGGGAGATATCGCTATTAAACCACGATTTAATAATTTCTTCTACACCTTTTTCTTTTGAAATTCTGCCGGCATAAACTAAATAAGAGTTTTTATCTTTAGTAATATCCTTATCAAACTTTATTGGATTATGAAAAACTTCTATTTTCTCTTCAACTACACCCTTTTCAATTAATTTAGTTTTATGGAAATCATTCAAAGCTAGCAAAGTAATAGGATAATTTTTAAAAATATCAAAAAACTTTAATGAATAAAAATATAAAGCAATTGATTTAATGTAAGAATCCTTATAGTACTTATTCAAGACAAATAAGAATGGCTTCTCAAAACCACATGCATCACATCTTTTGTTTTTTGGAGAATGTTGTTTTGCAAATAAATGTCTTCCACATTCATATCTAAAATTATGAATTTTTAGAATTACTTTAATTTTTTTATTTTTTAAAATTTTAAAAATACCAAGATTTATTTTAAACCAGGTATTGTGAATATAGACAGTATCTGGTTGGAATTCTTCAAGAATATCTAGAAATTTTTTGTTTGTACTAATGTTTGTTTGGAATATGAATGAAAAAATATCAAAAATATTTATTGAATGATTATTTTCTTGATAAAAAAAGGAAACCTCATATTTTTTTTTAAAGAACTCAATCTCTTCGTAAATATTTGCATCTTCACCGCCAAACTCCTTGTAGAAATTATGAACTATGAGTAATTTTTTCACTTTACTTAGTTACTTTCAAGACTCTCTTTTCATCAACTATCTTAATTTCTATTATTGAATCGACATTTTTATACAATTCTGGATCATGAGTAGAGTTGATTAGAGTTATATTTTGTTCAGATATTATTGACATTATAAGATTTTTTGAAGCATCATCTAAATTTGCCATTGATTCATCCAGTAGTAAAATTTCAGGTCTAATCAATAATGCCCTAATGAACCCAATTTTTTGCATTTGTCCGGAAGATAGCGACTTATTGTCAATAATCCTATCTAAATCGTAACCTATACTTTCATTAAATAGATTGAATTCTTTAAGCAAATCAATAATTTCAGAATCATTTATTTCTACTGAATTTCCATATAAAATATTTTTCCTCATCGTTGTATTGAATATAAATGGCGTTGCTCCTATATATGAAAACTTTTCAGAAAATGTTGACAACTTCCCTGACTCAGGTATCAAAATATTTCCTAAAATTCCTAAAAGTGTACTTTTTCCTGAACCGTTTGAACCGATAATTAAATTATGTGTATTTTTATCTAATTCCAGGTTAAGGTTTGTAAAAATATAATCTTTACTGTTAACATACCTGAAATCTATTTCCTTTAATTCAATTTTATTTGATTTGTTGATTGAAAGGTAATCTTTATTTTTTACAACAGATATATTTTCTAACTTTACAAATTCTTTTATATGAACTTGTGAGTTTATAACTTTATTTAAAGAACTAGAAACATTGGAAAGGGACTGGAAAAGCCTAACGGTTACTCCTAAAACATCTAATGTCAATCTGCTAGTAAGACTTGATATATTTAAGATAATTGCAAAAATTAACAAAGTGAAAAAATTAGGTAATTGTGTATTTATTATTTGAACCTGAAAATTTTTGTAAACAACAGAATAAATTTTACTTATTAATTGGTTGAAAGATTTTGTTTCTACTTCTTCCATCCTAAGAATTTTTATTAAAGGAAAATTTTCTAAAACATTGACTAACTCTTTATTAGCATCTGCTCCAAAATCATATTCATCTTTTATGTATTTTCTACTAGCTGAAAGTAATTTAGCTATTGGAAATCCTAGAATGATTATGCCTAATCCAAAGAACCCTATAAGTTGAGTGTCCGAAATTAATAAATATGCGACATAAGCACAAGCTTGCAATAAATAATTGAAAAATTGTGCGAAATTGGAGTAAAAGAAAGCAATATGAGTGCTTAAGGTATTTATATAGTACCATGAGTCCGCACTGGAAAAGTTTTTTTGTTCTAGTACTTTTGAAAATAAATAAACCCTCAAGCTGATAGTTGCAGATAATTCTATTTTTTTTAAAATTGCTGTCTGCAAATAAGTCACCGTGTACCTTAAAATAACTAATAGAACAATTAAAATTCTGTACTTATCTATTATTTCTAAAATACTATTTATAATTTCTATATTTGTTAGCTGTGAAGCAACCAAAGAAGCAAAAGAAGCTATTAATAACAAGTCAATTCCTGCACTAACCTGAGATAGGGATATAGAAGTGATAATTAGAACTTTTTTATTTTTTGTTTTTGTTAATTTTGATATATACAAGATATCTTTAACAATATTTTTAATATTATTCATTACTTAAATTATATTTATATAATTTACATAGGTTGAGAAAGATTAAATAATTAAAATTTCTACATTCTTTCAACAAGTAGTGATATTTACAAAATAAATAATTAATATATCAATATATTATGAATGACTCCTCAAAAATAGCTGTCTGTTTCGTAGCTGATTTTAAATATTTATTTAAAAACTTTACAAGAATTTATGAAGAATTAAGAGAAATTGGAAAATATGAGGGTGAGGTTCTAATTATTACAAACTTATTAACACCCACTTTTCTAATAAAAAAAATTAGGAGAAAAAATAAAATTACAATCTCTCGTTATAAAAATATTAAATTTGACAAAATTACTGAAAATTCACTAAAAAACCTCGATGTAAACCCAAACAGACATATAGAAAAAAATTTTCAGTGGAACAAACTACACTTATTTAATAAAAAAATTAAACATTGGGATTATGTATTTTATTTTGATATAAATATGTCAATTCATCATGATATAAATCCAATATTGAAAATTAAACCCAAGAATAAATTATTTGCAAGAGCAGATGGGTACCCACAATATATTTGGAAGCTAAGTTCTCAATTTGATAGTTCGCATAATTCTTTTATAGAACTTGGAAATAATTTTGATCTTGAAAGAACGGACTATTTTCAAACTGGGGTCATGTATTTTGATACAAATATAGTAGATGAATCAACATTCACAAATATAGTTTCACTAGTTAAAGAATATCCTTTATCTATCACAAATGAGCAAGGAGTACTAAATTTATATTTTTTATTTATAAACAACAAATATGTTGAACTGGAAAATTATATTAATGGTAAGCTTTCTTATTTTTATTGGAAACTTGATAAAAGCGAAGTCATTATCACAAAATCGTTGACCCAAAAAAATAAATAATAATTTATTTAAAACCTTATATTATTGTTTTTTTCTAAGTCTTAAATCTAATTAATTTAAATGAAGTAATTTGTTTAATAAATTTATTTTTTAAATATAAATAAACCTTCTTGGGAAGTAGCAACTTAAAGAGTTTTCTAAAAAATGAATAAACTTTCCATCCAAATTGATAAATATATATATAGCTTGAAATTTTGATTAGGCCGGAATAAAAAGATTTTTTAATTTTAGAATAGTCTTGACCATTTGAAACATTATGTATGTACTTCAAAACATGGCTTTCAATAAATCTTGGATAGCCATAATGGTTATCTGCTCTGCATCGATACTGGTAGTATCCCAATGGAACATTGTTGAGATATGGATTCCCAGGTATGTTACATCTTTCCACATTAAATGAGGGTACTTGCGCTTCTTTAAGGAGTAGCGACAAACCAACGTCATCCCAGTAACTATGGTCCCAGAGATTCTTGTTTTCAATAATTATTTGTACACATTTTTTACTTAACAGAAGCGTGGAACCACTTACAAACTCAATTTGATTTCCATTTTTGTCATTAGTAGCTTGAATCTTTCCAGCGTAAACAATATCATCTGATTTGAAATTTGCATCTATAAAATTTTCAAGATTTTTAAAATTTACATAAGAACTAGGTGTTGGTCTTACTATAAAATCATAATCTATATTATTCTCAGCCCACTCCAAAGCCATTAACGTTTTCTTACCCATATTTAAGGTATCATCAGAAATATCTAAAAATAAATCATTATTAATTAAGTTCGCTTTTGTTCCATTTAATTGATCTTTGTTTCCCTGGCGATACCAAAAAATATTCTTTTGAAACTTTAAATATATTTTTTTTTGGGCTTTTATATTTCTGGTTGCTGGGTGTGTGTTTGAAGATATTATGAGTGTTGCAATTTTAGCTTTTTTATTCATTATTAAATTCTAATTATTTACACATAATATATAAATAAACGATTTTTAAATTAATTTTCAGCTTTATAATTGAGAAAAATGATAAATGTCAAAATTTCATTACCTGGAGAGAAAACTAATTCCACATTTGAAAATTTCATCGATCCTAATTCAAAAATTCTAAAAAAAATTAAATTTCATATAAATAGTGATATTGAGGAGGCAGACTTTTGGTTTGTTTTTGAAGATTTGTATAAACAACAAGAAAAGTGTTTCATAGATAAAAAAAATGTTTTCTATTTAAATACTGAAACATCATTTCCTAATTCTTATTTTTTAAGCACATATATGAAGGAATACTTAAATCAATTTCATAGACAATACGGTTGCTATGAAACATTCCTTAATAGTTACAAGAATACACCACCGTTTCTACCCTGGATGATAAATTATAAGTCCGGATCATCTATATTTTCTAAAGTTGGAAAAAATGTTAATGAAATGAGAAAAATTGAGAACATCAACAAGACAAAAAAAATTAGTATTATTTGTTCAGATAAATTAATAACTGATAATCATAAAATGAGGTATGAATTTGCAAAAAATTTAAAAAATTATTTTGGTCAAGATCTTGATTGGTATGGTACTGGAGTTAATCCTATTGAAGACAAGTGGAAAGGATTAAAAGATTATAAATACCATATAGTTATTGAAAATGGAAATAAAAACAATTTAATTTCTGAAAAATTATTAGACTCTTACCTCAGTTTATCTTTCCCTATTTACTTCGGTGCACCAAATGTTAAAGAATACTTTCCATCTAATAGTATTGAAACAATTAAATTAAATAATTTTGAAGAGTCTTTAGAAACAATAAAAACAGTGATAAACAATGATACTTATGAAAATAATTTTAATAGCATCGTTGATGCCCGAGCCCTCGTATTAGATAAATATAATTTTTTAAATAGAATTGCAAATATTATTGATGAAGTTTGTTCAAATAAAAACTATTCTTCAAAAAGTAAAGTAGTTTTATATAATGTTGAAAAATTTTGGATTAGAAATACAACATTCAAAAAAAGAGCTAAGCATACAATTGCAAGAAAATTAAGGCTTTATTAATTAATACTGTATATTTGCTTTAATCTTTGGAATTTATTAATTTAATGGTATTTTGATTAATAAAATGTATGTAGTACTGTTTTTTTATGACAACAAATGAATTAGTTTCAGTTGTAATTCCCTCCTATAATAGATTTAAATTTTTGACAAATGCTATCTCAAGTGTTCTAAATCAAACGTATCAGAATTTTGAAATTATTGTTGTAAACGATGGATCTACAGAGAAAGAATATTATAGTAGTTCGTTCTCAGATAAAGTAAAGGTCTTAAATCTCAAAAACAACCAAAGAGACATCTTAGGATATGTGTCTAATGAATATGTAAGAAATATTGGAATTCAAGAAGCAAAGGGTAAATACTTGGCATTTCTTGATGATGATGATGTTTGGATGCCTAAAAAACTGGAGATTCAAATAGAAGGTATGAGGAAAAACGACAGTAAATTTTCATCAACAGAAGGTTTATATGGCGAAGGACCGTATGTTGAAGAAAGTGATTATCAACTGTACAATAATGAAAAATTTTATTCGGTAATAAGAAAGAAGTATTCTAGAACTAAATTTTCGCCAAATATTTTAGAAAAAATAAAAGGTTACAAGTTTGAATATCCTGAATTCTGGACTTATGACTTTTTAGAGGTTCATAATTGCATAATAACCTCCAGCGTTATAGTTGAAAAAAAATTAATGGATAACTTAGGTGGTTTTCGAGGATTGCCAACAACATTGAATGCTGACTACGATTGTTGGCTAGGTTTGTTAAAACTTACTGATTTACTATATATAAATAAGCCTTTGTTTTACTACGACGGAAAACATGGATCAGGACAAAATTGGAAATAAAGAAATATTTTCTAAGATTTATTTATTTTCACGTTAAAAAGTTGCTTTAGTAAAAATTTAATGGCTTCAAAAATTATTTCAAAATTCATTTTTGATACTCCCGATTCCCTTTCGATGAATATAATCGGTACTTCTTTTATTTTAAAATTTTTTGATTCTACAAAATTGTTTACTTCAATTTGAAAAGTATAACCATTTGAAGAGGGTTGGAATTTTACAATTTCACAAATAACTTCTTTGTTAAAACACTTAAAACCACCTGTTAAGTCATTGATCTTTGATTTTAAGACAATCTTTGTCAAAATATTTGCATATTTGGACAAACTTTTTCTACTGTAGCTCCAACCTTCTGTACTACCTCCTTGAATATATCTACTGCCTATAGTCAAATCAACAGCATCCTTATTTTTTAATAATTTATCCAAATCCTCAAACCTGTGAGAGAAGTCACAATCCATTTGTACACAGTATTTGTATTTAGACTTCAATAACCACTTAAAACCAGCAATATAAGCTGTGCCCAATCCAAGCTTTTCATCCCTTTGTATCAAATATAAATTTTTGTTTTCTAGCATATTTTCTTTGACAATTTCAGCTGTGCCATCAGGGGAGTTATCGTCGACTATTAAAAGAGACAGGTCTTCATTTAGAAACACAGAGTCTATAAATTTCTGTATATTATCTACTTCATTAAATGTTGGTGAAATAATTAATGTATCTTTCATTTAATTAAATTCATAAGCGTAATTTCTATACTTTTAATAATTCTATAATAGTTTGATGAAATAATCGTTCCACTCATTTGTAGGCAGCATTCAGGCATAATTGTAAAAATTGATGTAACGACGAGTATAAACATTGGAAT
>MDSV01241984.1_pt1 | contig 25954 bp, 32 predicted proteins | sample 810851 | NCBI WGS metagenome assembly MDSV01 (sample SAMN05326640, study PRJNA326480) | marine metagenome | isolation source: seawater | place: Atlantic Ocean: North East | collected 2012
AAACATGTTAAGTAGTGAAGGTAAAGTTTCTAGTAAGAGATTTGTTACTTTCGTATGTCTTTTATTTATGTTAATTGGTTATACCTCAAATCTATTTTGGGATTTTACAATTGACAATAATTTATTTGAGTCGTTACAATGGATTGTCATGGCGGGACTTGGGTTTACAGCAGCAGAAAATTTCTCACCAAAAGATGAGGTTGTTGTCGAAGAAGAACCAACCCCATCATCCACAACAGTAACCCACGAATATAATTATGATGATGAAGATATCTAAAAAACAAAAACCACTCAAAAGAGTGGTTTTTTTATAACTATATATTTTATTTTATTATCCTTTAGAGGCATGAAAAGCGTCTAGTATTTCTTCACAATGTTTTTCACTATCACATTTTCTCCACACTCCCCCCTTTTTATTATTTAAAATAACCCATCCAGAACCTCTTTTTTTAATACAACCAGAACCACCTTCAGACTCTGAACATCCTTTACCTTCAGCCTCATCTAATCTAGTTTTTAATCTATTGATTAATTTAGATTCTTCCAACCCTTCCATCCAGTCTTCTTGGTTGGTTTTATTCATGATGTTTAAATTAAGTGTTTGGTCAGCATCTTGTGCTGTATCTATATTTGTTTCGTCTTCACTTATTTCATCAGTTTCTTCGATATCCTCTTTTTCTAAAAGGTCTTTATATTTTGATGTTGGGGTACCAAATAAACCAAAATTTTGTCCGTTACCATTAGCGGCACCTTGAGCAAAATTCTCTATAACTAATTTTTCTATTAGATTTATTAATTCACTTTCTGTTACTCTTATTTTTTTCATAATTGATTAACTACTTGAAATTTTATTTGTTTACTATAAATATCTACTTGTTGATTAGAAGTTGCCTTGATATCTATGTAGTATTCGTTAGGTATCATCCATGATGTATCTAATAGGAAATAGTTGTGTGTAAAGGACATATTTACAGGTGACCAAGGTATAACCTCCACTTGCGTCGTTCCTTGTGTTACATACAGTCTATATTGCAAATTATCTACTAAAACTTGTTGTTCTACAGTATATGGTACTCTAGTTGAAATAAATACCTTTCTAGTTTCTCCTGTCGAGATTTTTTCGTCTTCTTTAACCCCGGAAACTGAATAACCGTAAATTTTGGGGGTCCCTGCATTAACACCTATATTAAAAGCATTATCGTAAATAATAAATTCATTAGTAACATTAGGTTGCAGTACACCATTAATAGTCACATTAGACCAAATATCTTCATATTCTACAGGTGGTGATTGTGGTAAACTAGAAATATTTAAATCTATATAATATGCACCACATGTTAATGTCGTTGATGTTAATTGTAGTTGGGTGACACCATTACAGTCTATTATATCTACTGCCGGTTGGGTGTCAGAACACATAGGTTCACCATTATGGTCATATAGATATAAGAAAAGTCTATTAGGTTTATTTATGTTAAAATTACCTCTATTGTCTTTTATTGTATCATTATAATAAGTTTCTAAAAATGGTTCATAGAAAGTTTGTGTATACTTGGTAAAAAAACCAACTGAATAAGCCTCAGTTAAACCAGTTAAATTCTCAAAGTCAGGTAAAAAAGCAATACCATAGGTATTTCCTGATGTGGTTGTTGTAGATGCGGTTAATAATTCATTAACTTCCCGAGTAAGTTGAGGTGACGCAAAATCGATATTTTCATTACCATTATCAAAATACTGGGTTGCTAAAGTAGTGTAACTAGAACTTAAAGTATTTAAATAGGTTCCGGGATAAATCCACCCATCTAAGGTAGTAGCTGAAAACCAATGACTAGGTCTAATAGAATGAGTAATATCATTTTCTGGTTCAAACATACCTATATTACGTTGATAGTCATAACCCACACCCTCGTTCCAACTGCTACCTGAAAGAGCTTTAAATAACATTAAAGTAAATGAGGTAGCCCTTCTAGTATCACCAATTAAAACTTTATCATTTAATAAAGTATCGTCAAAATTAGAAGTGTTTACCATTTTTAAATTATGGGTAGTAGCACTATTTAAATTTAAACAACAAGAGTTCACTTTAGATTTTAAATCATCCAAGTCTAAGTCAAATAAAAATCTACTATACCCATTTACAGCGGTATGAGAAAAACCAGTAACTCCGTCACATGTATCCCCAGAAAACCCAGTAAAAGTACACTCTTTGTTTACATTTTTCCCATAAAATATTTGTGTTACAGGGTTTTTCGCTGTATTAGTTTTACTATTTGCAATTATAGTATTGTTCTTACTAAAATATGACCTAAATATTGACATAGACTTTCTTTATAATATAAATATCAATTAATTCTGATATTTTGATTTAAAATAGTTTCGGGTGCTTCTTGTAGTAATTTAGTGAGTTCTTCCACTGTAGTACCATCATGTGCCTGACCAACTGGAGCCATACCAGGATACGCATGAGTATGACTAGCAGTATAATTTACTACTTTACCTAATAACTCTAATAATTTTTCACCTCTAACTAAGGAATTGGTTTTATTATCTATATCTACAACAAATTTTTCTTGGTCTATTCCGTAATTTGTATCTAAAATAATAGGCCCATTTATATCTGCAGAATTATAGGATAATAAATATATTTTTTCCGAACCTACTGATACTATTCCCTGTTGAGTATCATGTTTTTTAATTTCTTGAGTTTTAACTTTTTCTGTTGAGGTTGGTACATCTCTTTTTCCTGCGTTAGAAGTAAAACATAACCCCATCCCAGAATTTTCTACACCATCTTGAAGGATTAATTCTTTTAATTGGTTACACCATTCCTTTTCCGCAGCCCAATTAGGGAACGCTCCACCACTAGGTTCACTTTTTTCCATTCTTTCTAGGGTGTTTAGTTGTGGTCTAAAATAAAGAGGGTGTTGTAGTAGTGGAAAAAAAACACTAGGATTATTGGTATCTACTGTTGGATTAAATGTCTTAACACAATTAGTTACTGGGGCCATTAACTCATTCCACAAACCTTTATCTACTTGAGTGATAACATTATTAATTATGGTAGAAACTTCTTGAATGGTACCCACGTTAGAAAATTTAATAACACCAAAAAGATTATTTATTTGACCCACACCCGCTAAAAATGTTGGATTTGCTGGGTTAGAAGCCGCAATTGGGGGTGGCACAACTGTCATAGGATTAAATTCAGAAGATAGATAAGGTTTGTTAGTTACTGGGGACGTATAAGGTAACTTATATATCACAATGTTCCCACCAAAAGGAGCTAAAGGTAAATTTCCAGTATCTATATAATATTCTACTAAACAATTAAGGTTAGCATCTTCTATTTTAACTTTTTCCACCTCTTTTTCTTCTTTACTTAATGTTTGAGGAAATGTGTTTAATTGTATGAAAGTAGGTTTACGATTAAATTGTGGTCTTGAACTAAATTTATTGTTTGGTATAAATTTTCCGGACCTGATTAGTATCTGAGGATACCAATCCTCTACTGGTTGTTCAGTTTCATCCGTTATAGCCTTTTCTCTCATACCCAAAACTAAATCACAGTTGTCCCTACCTACTAATGCTATATCATCGGGATTTGGGAAACTTCCTTTACCTTCGGGAAGCGGAATACCTTCGGGAGCAAAATCTGGTAATCTTTTGTTTTGGATACCAAAACTAGTATTTTGTTGTCCACTAGAATAATTATCACCTTTAATTTGTCCCGGTTGAGATATCATAGGTCCTATGTACTCCTGATTTACATTATCTTTTACAGTCTCAAAAGAAATTAACTTTATACCTTCCGATTTACGAGGGATTATATTAAGGTGTAGAGGTAAGAATGGGTCAAATGTATGGGGGTCTTCTTTAGACCAAGGTTTATACTTACCCTCCCTATCTAATTTTTCAATTGCTTTTAAAGGGTCATTAATTTTAGAACTAGTAACCCCTTCACCTTCTACGAGTAAAGCTCTAATTCTACCTGACCTTTGAGGGTCGTTATTATCCACACAAACACCAAATCTTATAAGTTGACTATAGTTAATGCCGATACCTCTTTTATTATTATCGTATATTGGATTATCCGCCATTATTATTTCTTTTATCTATTTCTTTATCTAAAGTATTAAATTTACGTTCTATAGACTCCAAATGGTTAGTTAAGTCAATAATTATATTTTTTGTTTTATCAAATTCAGTTTTTAAAACTTTCATAACATCTAAAATCTCCTTAGTGGGTTTATCTTTATATTCTTTAAAAAATTCCATAATTATTTTATTACTCCATCTGCTTGTGTAAATGGCACTATTGTTCCGGGTCCTACCGGGGTAATAACTTGTCCATTCATTATGACTGAGGAGACCGAAGCATTTTCAGTCTGTTCCTCATCTATTGATTGTATTAATGAAAATTGAGATAGTAAAAATACGTTTGGTGAACCATCCGGCATGTCCCCTACAGGTATACCCTGGGACTGTAACTTACCAATTAATCGCTCAAACGTACCTAAAGCACTAGTACCTGGTCTCAATTTTGCTGCTGAGACTAGGAAAGGAGGCACCCCAAAAGGAATATCTGGCATACTCGCCATTAAAGCTTTTAATATGGCATCAAATATTTCTTTACAATTTTTAGCTTCCTGTAACTCTAGAATTAGAGGTAATAAGATATCTAACAACTTTCTTATTAATCTAATCTTCTTTTTATTTTTTTCGTCTAATTTTCTTTTTATTAACTCTCTAATTATTTTTAATAATTGTTCTTTTGCTAGTATTAATAACTGTCTACCTACTTCAGCTAAAATTTCTTTTATGACACGTATAAACACTCTTTTGAATATTTTCATAAACATTTCTAAAGAGTTAGGTAGTGTTTGAGATTGGTTTAAAAGTTTGGCAGTTAAAACGATGGGTAAAACACCTTTAGGGTTCATAATACAATAAGCCAAAATTTGAGGTAACTTTTTAATTAGGTTCTCTTTAAAGTCTATCTCAACAGGCAAACTTATGGACCCCAATGTTAAGTCATATCCAGCTTTAGAAGCTGAGTAATTAGAAGCTCTTTGTATTGTTAGATTAAAAGCCGCTAATTGTTCTTGTGGTGTAAAAGAAGCTAATATCTCCTCCACACCTTTATCTACTATAGAATTATCTATAGGTATATCTAAACTACCACAACTCTGTAATGTTAGTACATTTTGTGACTTTCTTTTAACTTCTAAATTTATATTTCTTTCCTCTTCCGTACTAAATTCAAAAAAACTATCGTCATCATAGAGTTCGGATAAATGACTTAAGGACTCAGTATTAATCTCATTTAAATCTGCCCCATCACACGACTCTAAAATATTTTCAATAGCATTTAAAAATTTCTCCAGTCCTAGTAAGTCTTCTATGTTGAAGTTTTTATTTCTCACACTCATAAAACCACTTAAAATTTCCATTAAAGCACCTAAAAGATTTTGCATTTCTATTAAACGTATATTTTCGAAATAGTCTTTTAATAACTCTATAAAGGTAAATTTTTCAGCTCCAACTACCGGTGCTACAGGTCCGGTACTGGTACCAGGTGCTGTTTGATAATTTTGTTGTAGTGGGTCTGGGTCAGTTTTATAATAAGGGTAAATTTCTATAATAGCATCTGTAGCAGGAACGACCGGAGGTATCACTTCCATATCAAATAACGCTCTACCACTTCTACCGTATATAGTTTGTCGAGTAGAAGGTCCATTACCACTAGGAAAAACAGCTGAGGTATTGTTAAATATTAATTCTCTTAAAAATCTATTAACCGGAAAAGGTGAAGCTCCTATAGGGTAAGAAGCTAAAGGGACCTGTTCGTACATATATCTACCAACGTCACTATTAGGGTCATTAAATAACTGTTTTAATAGGTCTATTTCTGAAGCTCTAATTACTATTGGTCCATTAAGACCATCACCTACTACCGGTACTAGCATAGACAAATCACAATTAAAAGCTTTAATTATTTCTTCATATAATATATCATCTATACGTGGTATAACCTTTTGTACAGCATTTCTAATTATACTATTTAACGTACTTAACCAAGGATTAGAAGAAACATCTAAATTAAATTTTTCAGCAAAAGATTTTTTTGTAGTTTTGTATACACCATCCTCAGTTTTATCACCTCTAAATTTTTTTCTTTTAGCGGCTCTAAATGCCTTAGCTTTGGAGGATTTATTTTTTATAGTTTTATAAGCCTTTAAGTTTTTTATTAATTCTAGTAAAAAAGGTAAAGGATTACTGGTTATATTTCTTAAAGATTCGAAAGTTTCCTTCCACGCTTCTAAATTTTCTCTTTTTTGTGCTTGGTCAGTAGTATCTAAAAAAGCCATAATACCTTGAACTTTCCCAAAGATTTCTTTTTGTTGTTCTATAGCATCTCCCGGTTGTCTTGCCGCCATTACATTTTATAGTTTACTGTCGTATCGTTATCATCAGATTTTTGTACTAGTTCATTAATTCTTTCTTTAAGGTCATCTGTAATAAAGCTACTGGTAGTACCATCTCCCATATTTTTAGTGGTTATAGAAGTTAAGAGTTTAGATAGTTGTAATTTTTTTTCTATAGCTGAGTCTATAATTTTTTGTTGTTCTTTAAGTACCGGACCAATTAAAGACATATCTGCAGCTTCTTTCATAAAACTAATCATTTTATTTTGGATACGAATAGCTGTGGTACGTTGTTCAACACACTCATTGTAAATTTCCTGCATTAAACTTAAAGCACTTTCGTTAGTAAATTTAATTTCTTTTCTTTTCGGTCTTGGCATACTAATAAATATTAAATGTTTATTTATTTATCTATTAAAGACTGAAGTATGTTACGATATAAAATTCTGTAAGGTTTTAATGAGGTTCTTATTTCTTTTGTGGTTAAACCACTCATTTCACGAAGTTGGTAAAGAATTATGTTTTTATTAAATTTATTTCCTTTCCCCGCGATGAATATGGTGTCATAATTCTCAAAGACATCAATTAAACAAAAACCAATTTTTTCTTCATTTATACTCAATCTATTATTACTAATAAAATCTTTAATATCCTTCATTAAATTTTTAATTAATTTTTCTGTAGGCATAGTTTCGTCACCATCTATATAGTAAATCATATCTTCTCTTTGCTCTACACTGTAGGATATATCCTCATAAGAAATTTTTCTATTTTGTTCCCTATGGTCTTTCATTATTTGACCCATAAGATAATTTTTACATATAGTTCCAAAATACGAATAAGCTTTTTTACCTTTAGCTGGTTTAAATTTTTCCATTTTTGTCACCAAAAAAGAAAGAGTATCGGTATGTATATCCCTAAACTCCATGTTTGGTCTATATAATTTATAACGCCTTATAATACTATCAATCATTTTGACTAATGGGTCACGTAAAAAGTCATTATAAACTCTATTTTTTTCATCCCAAGTAGAGGCTGTTAAAAATATTCTAACAGCCCTTTCTTGTGGTGGACCAAAATATTGTTTAGTTAGTGGTTTTCTTCCCATAACCTACTCTGTATACTCTAGATTCCTATCTTTAGTGAAAAAATACTCTTTTTTAGATAAATCAATCCAGAATTTAGCCTCTTCCTGACTAAGTTTAAAATCAGGATTAAACTTGTAATCCCAAAATAAAGAATTTACTCTTTGGTTAGTGTGTTTGTACCCCACTTTAGGTATAGTCATTATTACCGTGTCGTTATAAGTAGCTCTTAATAAAAATTCATAATTAAAAGTTAGTTTTATAGAAGGTTTTAATCCACCCACAGACTCAAATTTGTCTTTCCTCATAATCATACCACTCACTTGAAAGTTTTGGTACTTTAAAGCAGTATTATTATCTAAAAACCCTAGTTCTTCGGAGAATCCCATAGCCCATAAGGCCTCATTAGTGAAACCTATAAACTGACCTTGTTCATCAGTATCCACCACTAAAGGAAAAAATACATCTACTTCAGGGTAAGCCTCTACATACTCGTCAAACTTTTTAAACCATATGTTAGAATACTCATCATCGTGTTCTAAAATAGAAAAGAATTCAGTTTCTGTTTTTTCCACCCCTAAGTTTACTTGACTACAAAAATCACTTTTATCTTTATTGTAGATAATTTCGGACTCTATCCCTGTAGGTGCTGTCCACTTATCAAAAAAAGTTTTGTTATCCTCAGTTTCTTTACAAACTATAGTTAATTTATGTGGTTTAACCACGGACTGTTCAACACTTTTTACAGCTTTATTAAACCACTCCTCAAAATTACCCTTAACATTATGTACTGGTAATATAATTGTTATATCTTTACTATTCATTTTTTAAATATTTTCACCTACTGGTGTTAGTTTATTAATAGCGTCTTGCATTTCATTTGTTCTTTGTTGAACAATGTCGTTAAAAAACGCGACTATAGATTCTTCTTGATTTTTTTCAGAGAGCCCAGTTACGGTTTCCTCCATTTTTTCATGTAACTCCACAGGAACATTATCCTCTAACCAATTTTTCATATAAGTACCTAAAATTTCTACAATTTTACTCTCATCAAATGACCAGATACCATTTTCATTAGTTAACCACTCCGGTTTCATTACAGGTAAAGTTCCAATAACAGGAGTTTTACACATCATAGACTCTAATGGGAAAGTACCGTAAGCGGAAATCCTATCAACCCAAACCGAAACACAGGACTCACCTAAAGATTCAGCAAATTCTCTATTACTCATATTTCTCATATCTTTAAATGTAACCCATTTAAATTGTGGATTTAGAATGTAAAAAGTTTTAATAAGTTTCATAGTATCTCTAGGGTCACGAGTATGGATAGCTACTATTGGTTTTTTAGGTTTGTCAGAATCTGTAAAGTATTCTGGTATAGAAACAGGGACAATACTAGTTTTTATACTAGGCATTAAAGATTTAATATAATCTTCTTGAGTTTTGGTTGTTGTAATAGCTTGACTAACCCCATAGTTCACCCAGGATGTACCAGGAGTCAATGTTTCAAAAATGTAATCATATGATTGACATAGTATAATTTTAGTACATGGCATTTGTACGATTTGTTCTAGTACGTGACCATATAATTCTGGTACTACCACAAAATCTTGTGGACCCACTTTTAATTCACCACCTTCTATAGTAGCGTGTGGTAAGTCAGCATATTCTGCATCCAACCAATCACCAACACCCTTAAACTGGGTTTTTTCATACATAATAGAGGCGTTAAATCCATTATTTCTTAAATGTTTTACTAATTGGTAATTCATCATTACTGAGGCTGCAGCTCTACCTTCAGTATCTTGAGTTAAAAAATAAATGTTAAAACTTTTATCTTTTATTCTCTTTAATCCATTTTCTAATTGTTTTAATTGTTGTTCCATTTTAAATTATAATTTTTTTATTATTTTATATTTTATTAAAGTATTGAGTGAAAGTTTATAAGGTATAGATAATTTATTAAGTGAGACAACCCCCAAATTCTCATCCACATCTTCCACAATATTACATGTTGTATCTAGTAGTAATTTAAAGAACTCAAACTTGGGTAAATTAATATCCATAGCGTTTTTATCCTCTTTATTAGGCATTTGAATCTGGTTTAAAAATTCATCCATATCAAAATACAAAGCTTCATTACCTACCGTAAGCTTTAAGTTACTTAATTTTTTCATCTTCTAAAAGTATTTCCTCAAAAGATTCTAAATCCTTCAAGCTGTTTTTTATTAAATCAATGTTAGAGTTAACCATATTTTCTCCTATCACAATTAATTTTTTATTTTTAGGTTTAGACTCTATAATATTTATGTCATTTGTTATAAATAAATCAGTCCCTTCCCATAATTCATCAATATCAGAAATTGAGTAAAACTTAATTTCATCACAACAACATCCGTATTTTGCTAAAAACCATAATGTAGAAGCTCTAGACTTACCAAAGTCGTCACTTAATACCCTTAGTTTATAATCTAAAGGCATCGATTTGTAAAGGTCAACCAAGTGATGCATTACATTATGGTCCTTTTCTCTCGCTTGCCCAAAAATTTCCATAGGAGCTTCTTCATATAAAAAAGTAGAAAGTTCCTCAGTATTTTCAAAATGAACATACTTTAACAAATCATTACAAACTACATCAGATTTAACCTCTTGATAATATTTTTCATAAACTAACTGAAATCTTTCCAATATATCCCTCAATACCCCGTTTATTGTTACACTAATTTTCATATTTAAACCTAATTACTTTCCATTCTTTTGTAAAGAATCAAACACTCTTTCTATTTTAGCTATTAAAGGATTTCTCACAACATCAGATTTATTAAATTGTACACAACCAATTTCATCTATATCTTGGAAGTGGTCCATTAAAAAGGTTAATCCATTACCCCCTTTAGAATCTTGCTGTCTTTCATCACCTAAAAATATCATTTTAGAATCCTTACCTAAACGGGTCATAATAGTTCTTATATTTTCTTGAGAAATATTTTGTGCTTCATCTATAATAATAATCGACCTATCTAGGTTGATTCCTCTCATATAAGCAATAGGTAACTCTTCTATAGTTTTTAACTCCCTAAGTCTAGAGGTAATAGTTTGTCCCACCAACTTCTCAAAATTATGTACAAATGAAAACATAAAAGGTTCCATTTTTTCTCTTAAACCACCCTTTAAAAATCCAATCTCTTCATTTTTAAGTGTAGTTACAGATTTTACAATTACAATTTTTTTGTACTTAGCATATCGTTTTATTAGTTTTAACGCTTCAGCACAAGCTAAATAAGTTTTACCGGTACCAGCAGGTCCTGAACAAATAATTACTTCTTTTTCTTTTATAGCGTTAACTAAAGCTTTTTGGTTTTCTGTTTTACACTTAACACTAATCGTCATAGTGTCAGAAAGTCTTTTTTCTTCGGTATTATTTTGGTAAATCCATTCTTCTACCTCCATTTGTTCTTCCCTACTTAATTTTTTACTTCTTCTTCCCATTATTAATATTTTAATTTTTATTTTCTACAAAGTTCATAATTAGTTATAAACCAATCAACAGTCTCTTTTAATCCCTCATCTAAACTAGTAAATTTAAAGTTAGGTAAATAAGATAATAACTTACTATTGTCACTAGGTTTCCTAAATTGGCCATCAGGTTTATCTTTTTGCCAGATAACTTCCCCATTAAAATCCATATGTTTAACTATTAGATTAACCACCTCCTTTATTGAAATCTCTTCTGATGTGGTCAATATTAAAGGTTCTTCCTCATTATAATTTTCTAAAACCCACTCGGTTAATTTAGCAACATCTTTAGAGTATATAAATTCTCTAAGAGGTTTTCCACTACCCCAAACCTTAAAGGGAGTGTTATTTTTTTTCGCCAAATAACATTTGTGTATTAATGATGGTATTACATGCCCGTTATCTACATTAAAATTATCCTGGGGACCATATATATTAGTTGGTATAACAGATACGTAATTTAACCCGTATTGTTCTCTATATGCCCTGATTTGTATATCAGCCATTCTTTTAGCATAAGCGTAAGGGTAGTTAGAGTTATGTGGTTCTCCTAAATGTATTTTTTTTTCTGTTAGAGGATACTCCACATCATTAGGGAATACACAGGTAGATAAAAAGCAAACCAGTTTATTTACACCATATTTTCTACAAGATTCTATAACATTAGTATTAATCATAATATTATCATAAAAAAATTCTCCTTTCATATTCATATTTCCACCTAACCCACCAACTCTAGCGGCACAATGAACTACGTTTAAAGGTTTTTTTTTATTAAATAAATTATCACATTCACTAGGAATACGTAAATCTATTGAACTATTGGTTTTTAGTGGTGCTCCTATTTGGGAGCCTACTAGACCACTACCTCCAGTTACCAGTAATTTAGGTCTACTAATATGAGACTCACCAACGTCTAAAATTTCCAAACTATTTTTCATAATACTCTAACCAATATTCAATCATCTCATCCATCATATCACTAAAACTATACTTATGTTTCCAAGACAACGTATTTTTTATTTTTGAACAATCGCCCTTTAAATTTTTAAGTTCTTCGGGTCTTAAGTACTTCTTATCAACTGATACGTATTCCTCCCAATCTAAATCTAAAGCTGTGAATACATACTCCACTAAATCTTTAACAGTATGTGATATACCAGTAGAACATACAAAATCATCAGCTTTATTATGTTGTAATATTAACCACATAGCTTCCACATAATCTTTTGCGTGACCCCAGTCTCTACTAGCATCTAGATTTCCTAGTTTTAACTCATTAGAAAGACCTAATTTTATTTTAACAGCTTCTTTGGCCACTTTATTCGTAACAAAATTAGTACCTCTTCTAGGTGATTCATGATTAAATAAAATACCGTTGGATATGAACATATTATAAGAATTTCTATAATTTCTACAAATATTATAAGAAAATACTTTTGCACACCCATATGGTGATACTGGGTCCATAGGTGTAGTCTCTCTTTGATACCCATCATCGTCTATGTTATTACCAAACATTTCTGATGAACTAGCCTGATAAATTTTTATTTTTGGGTTAGTTAACCTAACAGCTTCTAGTAAATTAAGTGTACCTAAACCAGTTACTTGAGATGTGTATATTGGTTGGTCGAAACTAATTCTAACGTGAGATTGTGCAGCTAAATTATAAATTTCATCAGGAACACATTTTTGTATAACATTTATCACAGAAGAAAGGTCGGTTAAGTCACCATAAACTAAATTTAATTTTTTAAATACATTATCTGGAATTCTAGCGGTTTGATTTTCTGCTACAGAATTTCTTTTAAGGATACCCCAAACCTCATAACCTTTTTCTAATAAAAGTTCAGAAAGGTAAGAACCATCTTGTCCATTAATTCCAGTAATAAGAGCAATTTTTGACATATGTTAGTTATTTAATGAAAAAGTATAATCATTATTTTGTTTATGTAAAAGACTATAACCTTTTGATAGTAGAGAACCTATGGTTAAATTAAAGTCCTCCTCAGTTTTATTAGGGTGAAACTCAACAGCAATATATTTAGGAAAAATTTTATTTTTTAATAAATCCAAAATAACACTAAACTCGGAACCTTCTATATCCATTTTTAATAAATCTAGGGTTGCGTGACCCAGTTCTTGCATTATAGTGGTTAAGTCCTTTATTTCAACTTCAATAAAAGAAGAATTTTGGTCTTTTGATATTAGGGAATGTGAAACGTGGTCCAAGTTTTCTGGTAGGTAAAACTTATGTAATCCAGATTTGGACCCAACACCGTAAGAGTAAAATTTTAATTGTTCTTTTTTTATGTTAGTTTTTAGTACATAATCCCAATAAGACAAGTCACCACCCCCTATTTTATTATCCATAACTACATTACTAGTATCATCTATCACAGAATATACTAAATTAAGGTGTTCTCTGGAACGTGGTGTGGGGTCAAATATATGAACATTAGAGTTTAAGGTTGTAGCAATTTCTATGTCGTGGCTGACATCCTCACCAGCACCAAAACAATACACGATACTATCACTACTTAAACCTTTTAAATCTTCAGGATAATAAAAACCCCCATAATTAGTACCAAAGCGTTTTACCATAATTTTAAATTTGGAAATTCTTTCAGGTTTTTATTGTATATATTTTGTATAATTCCATGATTAGAAAAAGGTAAATAGTTTGGATTTTTTTCTGGGGTAAACCATCTTGTAAAGTGAAACACTCTGGTAGTGTGGTCACATTTTTTCCAAAAACTTACCACTTTTTGTGGGAATTGAATCCAGTCATTAAAATAAAGATTTAAAATAGGTTGGTCACCACCCCCTTCTATGCCAGTATGATGGTTAATAGATATATATTTTTCTCTTAGACTATGAAGTTCATCGAAAGTGTGTGATGTAATTAAAGAAGTTTTAAATAACATACATCCAGAGTTGAATCCAAACTTGTCAACGTTGTACTCAGAAGCCATATTATCGAATACCTCAACATTCCTATCACGTTCAAAAAATACAGCCACTTTATTAGCTTCACCATCACAGAATATTTTACCATCAAAATCCATTAAAAAATTAATATCATTAGAAAACATAATATCACAATCTACGTATAAAACTTTTTCCCATTTTTTAAAGTATTCAGTAAATAAATGGTATTTAATGTGATAAGAATGTTCACTAGCATCTACATCTTTTACGTATACACCTATATCTGTAAATTCTTTAATTTTTTCTTTTTCTAAATTATTTGCTATTAGACAAATGTCATATTTCCACTTCCCTTCTCTAATTGCACTACCTATAAGGGCCTTAGCTTCATTAACGTAATTATTATCACACGCTAAAGCAAGTACATATTTTTTTGGTTCTTTCATAGTATTATATTCTTTTTAAAATGTTATTGGACATACCCTCTAAACTAAAGTACTGAGGGTATAATTCCTTTACTTTATTACTCATAGTTTGAATTTCTTCCTGAGTAAACTTACCAAGTATAGTATCTAATTGTGAGACTTGTTGGGGTGAGACTATAACACAAAATTCATTCCAATTTAACTCATCATCCCAAGGTAAACAATGTTTGTCGGATATGTATACAGGTATGGTACCAAATTGCATAGCTTCATACATCCTAAAAGAAGTAGCACCAAAACCACGAGGGCACAAAGCAAATATACTTCTACTCATAATATCCATAAATTGTTGTTCTTCACTTTTAGGTATCTCAGCCCTCCAAAACCCTCTACCACCGATTACATATTTATTGGGTTGTGACGTAAGAGGTTGGAACATTACCTGTCTTTTGTGGGAAAGAGTTCCGACAAATGACGCGAAAATGTCTCTTGGTTGTGACTGAGGATTTTTTATAGGTGAACAAACTAGTGGTAACCACTTATCACCAAACTTACCCCCAGCTGAATAATGTAGTAAATCTATGTCATAATTTTCTTGTATTGCGTTATCGTGCTGAGTTACAGTAAAATACTTTAGACTCTTATCTAAAGAATCCAAATATTTTTGAATACTACCGTCTTTATGTTTATTACCTATATATAAATCGGTCCACCAAATAGGTAAAAAATATCTTTCACCCTTGCTAAATTTATCTAAATTATCTATAAAAAAGTTAAAAAAGTACTCTTCTATATAAGCTCCCTCATGATATGGGGGATAGGTAGGGTAGTTATGAAGATATCTTAAATCTTCAGTATTTTTTATAATTTGTTTTTGTATTTCTATGTCCATGTGGTTGTATTTAATTTTTTGTTAAATTATTATTAAGTAGATTGAATATTTTTGTAACATCTTCACTACTTAATTGTTCCGGTAAATATTCTCTTAAATGTTCTTTAGATATTTTAAAAGCTGCTCTCGCTTTAGTACCACTATCGATATCCCTAGAAGTGTGAACTAAAACTGTTATGTTTGAAGGTAAATTTCTAGTACGAATATCCAAATCTAATAAGTCTTTTTGGTTACCTAAACGATAACCTATAACCATATTTACTCTGTCATTAGGGTTTTTTTTAGCAACCTCGATAATGTCACGAATGGGTGAATCTGTAGGTACAATAACAACTTTAGGGTTTAAATATTTTTTATATATTTCCCATATTGAGATGGATGTTGTCTGACTTACAGAACCTCTTTTACCAGCACCAACCAATAATTTAAACTCTTCGTTTGGGTGGAGGGTGTCACTTGCCCACTTTACAATGTTAAAATGGCCTGCTGTTGGTGGTTTAAAAGAACCACCAAACAAAGTAAGTATTCTACCATTAGTTTTTTCCATCACCAGGTACCATTGTTTATATCCTCTAACCTAGACTTATCTAATTCTAAATTATTATCCACAACATCCAATAAGTACTCTTTCATAGCTTTATGGTAGTTAACATGACTTTTATAGAAAGAATCATTACTACTCGCATGTATATACTCTAAACCTTGTAGGACATTAATATAATTACCTTTTTTCATCCATAAATAAGCAAATACTGCAACTTCTATATAGTTAACATGACCTAACCAATTTTTTGAAACTTCTAGATATTTTTTACGTGGTACTAAATAATTTCCACCATTAAATAGGTGACCTTCTCTAGGTATAGATTTTATATCTTCTTTACCCCATATACGAGGTGCAAACTCCCATCTATTACCATTAACTATACTAGTACATGGATTGTATATTGTATTTTCTTTTAATTCCGTATTTTTTAAAAGTTCTATGTATCTTCTAGGTAAAAAATTATCTGAATCTAGTAAGATACACCAGTCGTTTGTGGCTTTTTCTAACGCTAAATGTTTATTGTGGAAAGCACCCACATTTTTTTCATTTCTATATAACTTAACATTGGGATATTGTTTACACCAGTCGGTTAATACATCATGCACATTTCTACCGTCGTATAATTTAGTAGATGCATCATCATTTACAATGATTTCATCTACCATGTCGTGAACTTCTTGTATCGCACCTGCAATACTTTTAAATCTATTGTAATTGGTTAATACTAAAGAAAATTTCATTTATTTTTATTTTAAGTTTAATTATTTTCTTTAATAAAGTAAATTTATAATGGTAAAGTTGTTATTATTTTTTTTGTGGTGTTAAAAGACCCCTTTACTGAACAATTATTTTCATACCAGGATACACAAGATTTAGACATTTCTTCCCATTTCTTCTGGGTTATACTTCCCAGAATACCTTTTAATTTTTCCGGTGAACTAGCAAATAAATAATGTTTATTTTCTGTTAAAGGATTAAAGTAAGTTAAATCTACACCTGGAGTTATTATCGGTACAACCCCAAGACCCATCAACTCAATTTCCCTATTACATTTAGGCCCATAACCAGGTAAACACAAACCAAATTTAGATTTTCGTAATAAGTCTAAGTACTCTTCTTGAGTGTACTTATAGGGAGCAATAGGATACCCTTGAGAAACAGGCATTTCAAATAAATCAATACTATTAGACCAATCAGTAGTAGTTCTTTTTTTAAGTTGGGTGGGGTTCTCTACTTTACCTACGAAAATACTTTCTATAGTACGTTCGGAATAAGATAAATGTGGTTTTTTACGATATTCCTCTAACACCCTTGGTCTACGACCCCAAAAAATCCATGGTGATGATGTTGAAAAATCCGGTACCGTATTACCAAATAAACCAAATTTAAAATCCCTAGGTAAAAAATCCAATATGGGTCTATCATATAATAAAATACCACCCTCACGTTCTACCCACACATTTCTAATATTAGAGGTGGGGATAACTTCACACAAATTGTTTTCACCCCACATATCTAATAATTCACGAAAAGTGTCCCCTCCATGACCGTCATTTATAGGTTTTAGTATTTTCACTTTTTAAATTTATTTTTTACAAATTGTAATAATTTTATTTTATTGTCTAACCCTACAGTCCAATTTGCGTGGTGAGCTACAAGAGTTGTGGGTATATTAAAATCTTGTCCCGCCCATTGTTTAGCATTTGTAGACGCAGCAACAGTAAAATACTTATTTCTAGGTAATACCCTTTCATTTAATTTTAAACCAAAATTTTGTTGTGAGTTTAATATTACATTTATAGCTGTTTGGTCACTTTGTTGTTGAAAGTATTTAGGTGTCTCCTTATATACAATGTCGAAAAATTTTTTAACTTCATCATTTCTCTTAGCCACAAAAAACCCTGCACATCTACAAACTATATCGTCTTGAAATCTAATGTCATTTCCGCCCAATTCCCTAAGGATATCCTCTTTAAAATCTCTAAAAAATTGTATATCGCAATCCGCAAAAACAAAAGGGTCTGTACCCACATGTAAATGTTCTAGAATTAATTTAAGTTTATCCATCATAGTTTCCATAAATCCAGAAGAATCATAATCACCATTAGGGGATAGTTGTTCAATCTTCTTCACCTTTAAATCAAAAGATTCTGATAAGTGTTCATTAAAAGACTTAAGAAAATAATCTTCGTAAATTTCTTTGTGTGAGTCAGAGTAAAAAGTTAGTAAATCCATAATTTTATTTTTTAAATATTTTTTTATACCAGTCTATAGTTTTAACCAACCCCTGATTAAAACTGTGTTTTTTAGACCAACCTAAAGACTTAAGTTTATCTGCTGACATATATTGAAATGGTATTTCTAAAAAATCTTTACCCATTACCTCATATCCATCAGTAAATTCCATAATATCAGAAATTTCTTGAACTAAATCTTTTATAGTATAAAATTCAGTATCACCTATATTGTATATTTCTCCAGCAACACCAGTGTTGGAAAGGAGTTGGTATGCCTCACAAACATCATCTATAAAAAGAAATTCTCTTTTAAAATTTAATACACCAGAATATATTTGTGGTTTTTGGTTGTTTAATATTTTTCTAATGGTGTTTGGTATTATACGAGATAAATTCATATCTCTAGGACCATATATATTTGCACATCTAATTACATTAACATCCATTCCATAGGTTTTATGGTAAGATTGAGCTAATAAGTCTGCACATGCTTTGGATGTGGAGTATGGGTCATCTGGTTGTAATTTCATATCTTCTGTGTATGGTAAAGTATCATGAGTTCCATAAGCTTTATCAGAAGATGCTACCACTACTTTAATTTCTGGTTTTATTCTTCTTACAGACTCTAAAAGATTTATTGTTCCCATAATATTACTTCTATAACAATTTAAGGGGTTTTTATCAGCAATCCTAACTATGGAAAGAGCCGCCAAATGATATATGAGGTCAATCTCATAATCTGAAACTACTCTCTCTAACAAGTCAATATCTTCTATATCACCTCTTATAACCGTACATCTATCTAAAATATCTTTGTGGGTTTTTATGTTGACATCTCTAACAATACCAATAACGTTATTGCCACTCTCAACCTCTTTTTCAGCTAATGATGAACCCACAAAACCATTTATGCCTGTTATTAAAATATTTTTCATTATTTAAAGTTTTTTAATATATTCATTTAATCTGTCTTTGGGTTCCCACCCTAATAATAGTAACGTATCATTATTTTTTCTTAATGTTTCACGATAGTTACCTTCTTGTTCTGGAATGTAGTTACAATTGACACCAAATCTATTATTAAACATATTGTAAACTTCATTCATCGAATAGTTAGTTCCAGTACCTAACTCCCATGCATCTTTATGGAAATCACTATATTCGGATATTTTTATTAATCCCTCACATATATCATCCACGTGTGTAAAATCTCTTCTTTGTTCACCATCACCAACGATAGTTATAGATTCTCCATCTCTAACTTGTCTTCTCCATATACCGATAACTGCAGCCCAGGGACCATCAACTATTTCACTAGGGCCATATACATTATAAAATCTGGCAATATCAACATTTAGACTATAAGTTTTTCTGTACATTTTACATACCTCCTCACCTAAATGTTTATACATTGCGTAAGGTGATTGGTATGGGTCATGCCACTTTGAAGATGAACCAGCATAAACAACTTTAACATTATTTAATCGAGCCCATTCACATACCGCTTCAGTACCCCTAAGGTTAACTCTAAAAGTTTCAGTAGGGTTCTCAAAAGATGGTTGTATTCTACTTAAACCAGCTAAGTGAAAACAAACATCATAATCTTTATGACCCAAATCCGATATGGACTCGATATCCAAATCAAGATATGTACAACCCTCTACATGATTACTTTTAGTTCCGGTAGAATAATCATCTAAACAAACTACTTCATGTTTTTTATTTATTAATTTCTTAATTAAATTAACACCGATAAAACCAACACCTCCAGTTACTAATATTTTCATTTTTTTATTATAATATAAAATTTATCACTTAAAATTAAAGTTTAATTTGGGTAAACATAGAAATAAGGTGGTGGTATAACCTCCTTATTTTCTTCATGTTCTTTTGTACCCACAAAAGTCTGAGTATAATTCCTCTTTCTAGTTTCGTGAACATGGATAGAATGAATTAAATCACAGTTATTAGTTAGAGTATAACCCACATTTTTAAATTCCCAGGCTATCCTATTATCACAACCTAATTTACCTAAATAGAAATCACTGTTATCTAAAGGTTTAACATCACCTAACCAAATCCAACTATCTTGACAATCACCCCTTTTTATTGGGATGGTTGGATTACCCCCGTTATATTCCCATCGGAGTAGTGTTATGACTTTATTTGTTAAATCTAGTTTATTTATTTGAGATAAACTAGTATTAAAAAATATATCTGTATTAGTTAATATATTAATATCTTCTTTTTTAGTTATAGAATTTATTATATTAAAAAAGTCTTTAAATTTAGGTCTAGAAAATTTTACTTGACGTATTTTTTTACTTTCTAAAGGTAAAGTATCGTTTTCATTTAAAATTAAAATTTCATCTATTAGGTCATTATCTATATTCTTCTTCAAACAAAAATCAAGTTCTTTTTGTCTATCTAAATCTGAATCAGTGTAATAAGATGTAATTAATCGAATCATTTTATGTAAAAATATTAAAACCTGAATTATTATTTTTTAATGGTTGGTATGCGGGTATATCTTTAATTAACTTATTTTTAACTAATATTTTCTTATGTAGTTCTGACATATTTTGATTTGCTATTGTTGATACAGTACCTTCTTTTTCGTGATGAAAATAAACAAATAATGGTTTAGCTATCCTCTTACCGATATAACCTTTTTGCATCATCCTTAACCAAAAATCATAATCCTCCCACCCTTTTAAACTCTCATCGAATCCACCAATCGAATCAAAAGCTTCTTTACTAAACATAGAACAATTTACAATAAACGGACCTTGTATAAGTCTTTCCTTAGACCATTCAGGTCTTTTTTCCACACCTTTCATTTCACCTTCATGGATAGTGTCACAATAAACAGGACTTATAGTTTTATCTCGTAGTATGGTGTTCATACACTCCTCCACATAAGTTGGTAACATAATATCATCAGAATCTAAAGGTAATATATATTCACCACTACAAATTTTTACACCTTCATTTCTAGCGTTAGAAGGACCACCATTTTTTTGTCTAATTATTTTTGTGTTAGGAATATCTAAGTTATCTAATTTTAATTTAGTAAATGGGTCAGTCGAACCATCATCAATAATAATAATTTCTAAGTTTTGGTATGTTTGGTCAAATACTGAGGTTAGTGCGGTATCCAGTGTTTTACCGTAGTTATAGACCGGTATAATTATAGAAACCAAAGGTTTATTCTTTTTAAATTTTAATTCTTTAAATTTTATACTCTCTAAAAGTGGTAAAGAGTCTTTATATCTTTTACTAAAATTAATCCTATTTTGTTCCCACTCTTGATTAGTTTGACCCATAGATAAATGAGTTATATCGATATTAGAAATAACACCAATTTTCACCCCTTTTAAGTAATTTTGTACACAAAACCCTAAATCATAAAAGTGAAAACCAGGGATACTCTCATCGAAAGACTCCTTAATCCTATTTTTATTTATACCAAAAAATAAACCATCTACTAGTACAGCTGGTAAAATATCGGACCCAAACTTTTTATTGTAGGTAGATAACCATCTTTTTCCTTCATTTTCGTGATATACCTGACCCATCATTTCAGGTGGTAATTCCCACCATTTAGCTGAAGTAGGTAAGTATCTACATCCCGCTACACCTATTATTCCATAATCACTTTTTTTAAAGTGGTTTAAAAGTTTTCTTCCCCAGTTTTTTGTGTCAAATTTAATATCGTCATGACAAAACAAAACTATTTCATTTGTTGAGTCCTTAAGTCCCATATTGTAGATTTCAGTTAATGAGTGTTCCCCATTATTTTCATATGGTAATATTTCTATTTTATAAACACCTGAACTTTTTTCCAGGATTGAGATAAATTCCTTGTCTATTTTTTTTGTACTAATTACTACTGATAATGACATTATTTTTTATTTTTTATTAATTATTGCTCTACCTTCCATTTTTTCCCAATCTTTATTTTTTCTCACATCATTATTTTTACTATCGGTCGCGGTAAGCATTTTTGGAGAAATTCCTAAATCTTTAGAAACTTTTATTAGTGCTTTTACATCTTTGGGAAAACAGTGTCCCCCATAACCATAATCACCATCAGGTCCAGGTACCGACCAATGAGAATAACCTAATCTTTCATCACACATAGCGTACTCTACCACCTTATCGTAGTCAATATTCAATCCTTTACATATTTCATACATTTCATTAGCGAAAGAAACTTTTGTAGCTAAAAAAGAATTAGTTACGTATTTAACCATTTCTGCGTAAGTAGAATCAGTTTTAATAATTTTAACTTTTGGAAAAGATTTAGAAAATAGTGGTTTAATTTTTGCGGTAATTTCATTATCGCCACCTAAAATAATTCTAGTTTGATTTTTGTAATCGTCAACCGCATTTGCTTCAGTCAAGAATTCTGGATTAAATACAAATCTAATATTCTTATATAACCCAACAAATCTTTTTGTCGTACCTGGTGGTATAGTTGATTTAATAATAACAATACGTTGTTCATTACCATAATAATCGTTAGTACCACATATGGGGTCTATTTGATTTAATACCGACTCTAAAATCCCCACATGACATGTACCATCAGACTCCATGGGTGTGGGTAAACACAAAAATATTATTTTACATCGTTTTACTACTTCGGATAAAGTATTACTACATTTACCATTTTTATCGTGTGTTAATATAGTAAAATAATTTTGTAAACCTTCACGAACTGCAGTTCCCACAAAACCTTGACCTATAATCCCAATTTTTTCTATCTTCATTTTTTTATTTTACACCGGTAGAACCAAATCCACCATCACCTCTTAGGGTCTTATCTAAATTATTTAGTTTGGTTAGTTTTGCCCATCTACCTGAAATTACTGGAGATACAACCGCTTGAGCAACTCTATCTCCATTCTTTACGGTAAAATTTTCATTACTTAAATTAATTAATATAATTTTAATTTCACCACTATATCCCCTATCAACAGTACCTGGAGTGTTTACCACGGAGATACCATTTTTTACTGCCAATCCACTCCTAGGTCTTACCTGTATTTCATAACTTTCAGGTAACTCAAAATGAATACCTGTAGGTATTAATTGTCTTTCTAATGGTTTTAAAACCACATCTTCCTCTAGATTTGCACGTAAGTCAAATCCACTATCATCTACATACTTATAACTCGGGTCCGGATTAGAAGATTTATTAAGAAAATTTACTTTTACTTTAAGTTTTTCTTTAGCAGATTCTACAGCACTTTCTTGTAAATCAACTAACATTTTACTATCCACCCCTAATTGTTTAAGAATAAGTGCATCATCAATAGGTTCAGACTCACTTTGTCCCATAATTTTATCCCACGTAGAACTCTTTTTTTTATCCATAATATTTTGGGGTTAATTCTGGGTGTAAAAAATCCTCAAAAGGAGCCTTAGCTATTGAAACAACTTCAGAGTCCCTAGTATCTTCTGCCAAGTATGTGGCTAATCTTTTGTTAACCTCATATAAAGACAAAGCTTCTACAATGTACTTATATTTTTTTACTTTTGCATTCCCTTCGTTATCCATAACTCCAGTTTCAAATGCTACTATTGCTTGGTAATACATATTTTTATCCTTTAAATTTTTCTGATTTATGTGTTCCGTCACACATTGGTTGAGTTTTGCTTTTACCACATCTACACAACGCGTAATTTTCACTTACTGTTACTTTTTTACCACCTTTAGTTACTGTGGTTTCTCCTTTGACCAATATAGGTCCATTTTCCATAATGTTAATTTCTACTGCCATTTTCTTTTTTTTAATCTAGTAAGACCATATAGGCCTCTTTATTATTTATTTTAAACCATTCTAATGATTTATGTAAATCAGCGACCATCTGAGGTGTGGTCATTCCCATTTGAACTATCATTTGTAATCCCATAATAAAATCATACATTGATAATTCCTCTCCTGTAAGTTTATACTCTTCACCTGAAAAAGGGTTGGTCACTTTGTCACCCTCCTCATATACTTCTCCGTCAAACCATTCTGGTAATTTAGTTTTTTTCATTTTTTTGTTCTTTTATGTTTGTTCCATATATTAACTGGGTCATTCTTTGAACGCCCACTATCGTAATTTTCCATATCCTTCATGAATTGTTTTTGACGTTCCACTCGTTGACCTTCCTCTATAGCGTACCTACCCAAATACCATATCCCCATTATAACTAATATTAATATAAATGTTGTCATTTAAGATTTTCTTATTAATTCTCTATACCATTCAGCTCTATTCTTGGTGATATGTTCTAATGTGTAGTAAGGAAAAACTGTTTCGTATAGTTTTTCTCCTAAATCTGTAATCATATTAGGATTGTCAATTAAACGTTTCATGTGTTGGTACCACAATTTATGATTTTTAGATTTAGGAACCATCAAAGAGTTACCTTTTGGGTTGATTGTACCACCACGTTCCAAAGCGTTTATACAATCTATACTGTACGGTCCAAAATCTTGTACTATTAAAGCTTTTTTATGTATCCCAGCTTCAATAACCTTTAGTTGGGATTTCACTTTATTAAAAATATGTTCTTTTAGTGGAGCTACACTAATATCAAAATTATTGTAGTTAGATGCGTAAGTTGTAATAGGTTTTGTCCAAACTCTGCGATAATTAGAGTCCTCTGTACCAGAAATTTGTTTTTTCTTAAAACTTAATAATTCTGCTTTATAATTTTCATCACCTATAGTTTTGTAGTTGTCTGTAAAAATTTGTTCGTACTTATACCAAACAGATTCTTTGGGCGTAATAGGTCTTTGTCTTTGTTTACCTGTTCTCTGGTCTATTTCTGTCATAGTACCCCTTAAATCATAACCACATAAAATAGTTTGGAACTTATCCTTTCTCTCACTATACAATCTTCCAAAAACACCACCTAATATTTCTAAATCAGCTATATGTGAAGAACCACCCAACCATCCTATCCTAACTTTATTTGATTGTGTTGGATTTGGTATGTATTGTTTTTCTTTGTGGTCTACACCGTTAGGGTAAATAAAAACATTTTTATTTAATTTAGAAATTTCTTTAGCAAATTCAGTTGTTGTTGTTGTCACACAATGAGCAACTTGAATATTGTCTTTTATTTTTTGGTCTATTTTTTGTTGTTTAACAATTTGGTGTGCCGGGTGGTCAGGTGTTGGTAACCAATAATCATCTAAATCCATGATATGAGGAATACCCCAACTAGTTAATCTCTGAGCTAAAGCTTTTGATGCCTCATAATCAGGACCAATTGCACGATGATAGTGAATTAAGTCATAACCTTTCCAAAAGTTATCGTCGTAATATGGTGGTTCGTAAACTATATCTACCCAAAATTCATCAGGGTACATTTCTTGTAGATAAGTATGTGGGTCAACTGACCTAAATTTTGATACCCCTGTTCGGTCAGAAGGAATTACACATATTTTATATTTCGTATTTGTCATGACAAAATAATAAAACAAAAATATAAATATGTCAAAGGGTTGTGGTGGTAAAAATTACTTTACTGACTTACTAGATGTAATTTTACCATAAAAGATTCTATCCCCTACACGAAACTGAAAATTTTCATCGGATTCTTGTTTTAAACCAATAGTTTCATCTAATAATTCTTTAACAGATTCTTTAATAATAGACTTTAGGTTAGATGAAGTAATTTTTTTAGTTTTAGTGTTAGTTACGGGAGAGGACTGCTCAACCATTGTACTAGAGGTTGGAATATTTTGTTTTTGCATTTGTTCTTTTACTCCAGCTACAAAATCATCATTTAAAGTTAAACCACCATTAAAAGGGATTTCAGGTATTGGATTATCTATCATTGCTTGTTTAATCGCATCAGGTAAGTTAGACTTTCTAATTCTTTCT
>MDSV01171402.1_pt1 | contig 25952 bp, 23 predicted proteins | sample 810851 | NCBI WGS metagenome assembly MDSV01 (sample SAMN05326640, study PRJNA326480) | marine metagenome | isolation source: seawater | place: Atlantic Ocean: North East | collected 2012
AAGATATAATTTCTAAAGGCAAAAAAGAAGTCACCACAACAGATATGGGTGATGCAATTATATCAAAATTGAAATAAAATAATCAGTAATATGAATCTTGCAATTATTGGGGCCACAGGGAATGTGGGCAGAAAAACAATAGAAGTTCTTGAAAAATCAAAAATTCAAATTGATAATCTTTTATTAGTAGCCTCTAAAAAAAGTGCTGGTAAAAAACTAAAATTTAAGAACAAAGAGATTACAATTGAACAATTAGAAAAATACGATTTTTCAAAAGCTGAAATTACAATTTTTGCTGCTGGCAGTGAAATTGCAAAAAATTATGTTCCGCAAGCCTCAAAAAAAACTATTGTCATAGATAATTCAAAATATTTTAGAATGAAAGATGATGTTCCTCTAGTTGTGGCTGAAGTAAATTCTGATGATTTAAAAAAACATAATAATATAATTGCAAATCCAAATTGTTCCACAATACAATTGATGCTACCACTCAAGCCCCTTCACGATAAATATAAAATTAAAAGAGTTATAGTGTCAACTTATCAGGCAGTGTCAGGTGCTGGCAAAGCTTCAGTTGATGAGTTATTTAGCCAAACAAAAGATTATCTCAGTAACAAAAAAATAATATCAAAAAATTTTACAAAACAAATTGCATTTAATCTTATCCCGCACATAGATATTTTTGTAGATGATGGATATACAAAAGAAGAGTGGAAAATGGAAAATGAAACAAAAAAAATTTTAGATAAAAAAATAGGCTTGAGCGCTACCTGTGTAAGGGTTCCAGTAAAAACTTCTCATTCTGAATCAGTCAATATTGAATTTGAAAACAAATATGAATTAGAAACTGTAAAAAAAATTTTAAGTAAAGCTCCAGGATGCAAAGTCATTGATGAACATAAAGATGGTGGCTATATAACTCCTTTTGAGGCAGAGGGAGATTATCAAACTTATATTTCTAGAATTAGAAAAGATCATTCTAATACCAAAGCATTAAATATTTGGGTAGTTTCAGATAATCTTTTGAAAGGAGCTGCTTTAAATACAGTTCAAATTGTTGAACATTTATTAAAAAGTAATAATAAATAATTTATTGATCATGGAAACAGATAAAAATCCTTTAAGTCCTCATTTACAAATTTATAAATGGCAAATTTCATCCCTTCTTTCAATAACACACAGGATTGTTGGAGTTATAAATATTTTTATTGTTACTTTAATTTGCATATGGGTTTTGTCATTATTTTTCGGAGAAAACAATTACGAATCAACAAAAATATTTTTAAAAACTTTTTTTGGAAAATTTTTTATTATTTCTTTGTGCTGGACTTTTAGCTTTCATATTTTAAATGAAATAAGACATTTAGCTTGGGATTTAGGTTTTGGTTTTGACATCAAGATTGCAAAGATCACTGGAATTTTAGTATTCTTTGGATCGTTTTTACTTACAGTTTTATTTTTTATAATTGGGAGAAGTTTAATTTAATATGCATAGTTCTACAAAAAAATGGTTGTACACAAAAATTAGCTCAGCAGTATTAATACCTTTTATAGTATGGCTTGTAATAAATTTAGTAAAAATTTATGATAATGATTATCAAAAAATTATTGAATTTTTTTCTTCTCAGCCCACTAAAATATTATTCTCTTTATTTGTTGTAATTGCTTACTTTTTTTCTGCTCTAACAATCAGTGAAGTATTTGAAGATTATATTGGAGATGATAAAATCAAAAATGTCGCAAATAAAACCTTTAATTTATTTGCTATAATGATTTCTTTATTAACGATCATTGGAATATTAAATTTATAAAATGAGTGCGTATAAAATTATAGATCATGAATATGATGTTGTAGTACTTGGAGCAGGTGGATCTGGACTAAGAGCAGCTGTAGGCTTGTCAGAGGCTGGATTGAAAACTGCATGTATATCAAAAGTATTTCCAACAAGAAGCCATACTTCTGCTGCACAAGGAGGTATATCTGCAGCTCTTGGCAACATGGGTGAAGATGATTGGAGATGGCACATGTACGATACCGTAAAAGGTTCAGATTGGTTAGGAGATCAAGACGCAATAGAGTATTTATGTAAAGAAGCTCCTAGAGCCGTAGTTGAACTAGAAAGATATGGCGTTCCTTTTAGTAGAACTGACGATGGAAAAATTTACCAAAGACCCTTTGGTGGAATGACTAAAAACTATGGTAATGGAACTGCACAGAGAACTTGCGCAGCAGCTGATAGAACTGGTCACGCAATACTACATACTTTATACGGCCAGGCTCTAAAACAGAATACAGAATTTTTTATTGAGTATTTTGCACTTGATTTAATAATGAAAAATGGTGAATGCAAAGGTTTAATTGCATGGAATTTAACCGACGGAACAATTCATAGGTTTAGATCTCATATGACTATTATTGCAACAGGAGGGTATGGGAAAGTTTATTACTCTGCAACTTCAGCACATACTTGTACCGGTGATGGAAACGCAATGGTTTTAAGAGCTGGGTTACCATTACAAGATATGGAATTTGTCCAGTTTCATCCAACTGGAATTTATGGAGTGGGATGTTTAATAACCGAAGGAGTTAGAGGCGAGGGTGGATTTTTAGTTAATGGAAAAGGTGAGAGATTTATGGAGCGATATGCGCCGAATGCTAAAGATTTAGCATCGAGAGACGTTGTAAGTAGATCAATGGAAATGGAAATAAATGAGGGAAGAGGTGCTGGAAAAAACAAAGATCACATAAATTTACATTTAGATCATCTAGATAAGAAAGTAATTGACGAAAGACTTCCAGGTATTTCAGAGGCTGCTAAAACGTTTGCAAATGTAGATGTAAACAAAGATCCAATTCCAGTTGTACCAACCGTGCATTACAATATGGGAGGTATTCCAACAAATTACAAAGCTGAGGTTTTAACTTTAAATGGTTCAGAAAAAACAGTTCCTGGCTTAATGGCTATAGGTGAAGCAGCTTGTGTATCAGTTCATGGGGCAAATAGATTAGGATCAAATTCTTTAATTGACCTAGTTGTTTTTGGTAGAGCGGCTGCAAAAAGAGCTGCAGAGCTAATAAAACCTGGCACCCCACATCAAAAAATTTCTAGTGCGGAAACAGACAAATGTTTGGATAGATTCGACAAAATTAGAAACTCAAGTGGATCGACTAAAACTTCTGATTTGAGACTTGATATGCAAAAAACGATGCAGTCTAAATGTGCAGTCTTTAGAACCGAAAAAACTTTAAAAGAAGGTGTTGAGCAAATTAGAAGACCATATGAAGGTATAAGCGATATTTCAGTTAAAGATAAATCATTATTGTTTAACACTGATTTAGTAGAAACCCTTGAGTTTGATAACCTGATTCGTCAAGCACTAACAACAATGGATTCTGCTTATAATAGAAAAGAAAGTAGAGGAGCACATGCAAGAGAAGATTTTAAAAAAAGAGATGATAAAAACTTCATGAAACATACTTTAGCATGGCAGAACGATAATAAAGTGGAGATTAAGTATCGAGATGTACATTCAACAACATTAACAAATGATGTACAATATTTTCCTCCAAAGGAAAGAGTTTATTAATAATGGCACAATTTAACTTACCTCAAAATTCTAAAATTGAAGTAGGTTCTTACTACAAAGATAAAACAAAATCTAAAAATATAAGAAAAGTTAACGTTTACAGATGGGATCCTTCAACTGGTAAAAACCCAAGGATAGATACATTTGAAGTTGACATGGATAATTGCGGACCAAAAGTTCTAGATATTTTGTTTAAGATTAAAAATGAAATAGATCCTTCTCTTACTTTTAGAAGATCTTGTGCTCATGGAGTATGTGGATCATGTGCAATGAACATTGATGGTGTAAATACTTTAGCTTGCATTAAATCACATACTGACACAAATGGAGATTTAAACGTATATCCTCTACCGCATTTAAAAGTTGTGAAAGATTTGATAGGAGATTTAACAACACTTTATAAGCAATACGAGTCTATACAGCCATGGCTTAAAGTAGATCAAACTGGTTTTGAAAAAGAAGAAATAAAACAATCTCAAAAGGATAGAGAAAAGCTAGACGGCCATTACGAATGCATATTATGTGCATGTTGCTCAACTTCTTGTCCTAGTTATTGGTGGAATGGGGATAAATATTTGGGACCTGCAGTTTTACTTCAAGCGTACAGATGGATAAATGATAGTAGAGATGAAGATAAAAAATCTCGGCTTAAAAAAGTTGCTGACGAGCTAAAATTATACAGATGCCATACCATTATGAATTGCACTAATTCATGTCCAAAAGGATTGAATCCTGCAAAAGCTATTGGATCTATTAAGAAAATGCTTGCAACAAGCTAAATCCTTATTTATTCAATTACTTCATGAAAATTATTGAACACTTTATTAATGGAAAATCCTTTAGCGGGGTGTCTAAAAGATTAGGTAAGGTCTTTAATCCAGCAACTGGAGAACAAAGCGCTCAAGTAAAATTAGCTTCTGCTGGCGATGTAAACGAAGCAATTATGAAAGCCAAGGGTGCATTTGAAGCCTGGGCAAATACACCTCCACTTCAAAGATCTAGAATTATGTTTAAATTTAAAGAATTGATAGAAAAAAATTCAGACGAACTAACTAAAATAATTGTAGCAGAACATGGAAAAGTTTATGAAGACGCTAAAGGTTCACTTGTTAGAGGATTAGAAGTCGTTGAATATGCATGCGGGATTCCTCAAATGCTGAAAGGTGAATTTACAGAAAATGTTGGATCTAACGTAGATAGCTGGTCTATGAGACAGCCATTAGGAGTATGCGCAGGAATAACACCTTTCAATTTTCCTGCTATGGTGCCAATGTGGATGTTCCCGATGGCAATTTCTTGCGGAAATACATTTGTTCTGAAACCATCTGAAAAAGATCCATCTTGTTCAATAAGATTAGCTGAACTTTTAACAGAAGCAGGGCTTCCCGACGGAGTATTAAACGTCGTTAATGGGGATAAAGAAGCTGTAGATGCTTTAATAAACAATAAAGATGTGGTTGCGATGAGTTTTGTGGGATCAACACCCATTGCTAAATATATTTATGAAAACTGTGCAAAAAATGAGAAAAGGGTTCAAGCGCTAGGAGGAGCCAAGAATCATTGCGTGGTAATGCCTGATTGTGATTTAGATCAAGCAGTTAATGGTCTTATGGGGGCTGCATATGGATCAGCCGGAGAAAGATGTATGGCACAGTCAGTAGCTGTAGCTGTTGGAAATATAGGAGATAAATTGGTAAAAAATTTAGCAAAAAAAGTTGAAGCCTTAAAAGTTGGCCCAGGTATGGATAAAAAATCTGAGATGGGTCCGCTTGTAACCAAAGATCATTTAACAAAGGTAAAAAGTTACGTAGATATAGGTGAGAAAGAGGGCGCGAAGCTAGTAGTAGATGGGCGAAATTTAAAACTTCAAGGTTATGAAAATGGTTATTACATGGGAGGATGTTTGTTTGATCATGTAACCTCAAATATGAGAATTTATAAAGAAGAAATATTTGGACCGGTTCTTTCTGTTGTCCGAGCCAAAAATTTTGACGATGCATTGACTTTAGTAAATGATCATGAATTTGGAAACGGTGTAAGTATATTTACCCGTGATGGAGACGCAGGGAGAAATTTTTCTAGCAAGGCAAAAATTGGGATGGTTGGTATAAATATTCCAATACCTGTGCCTATGGCATTTCACAGTTTTGGAGGGTGGAAAAGATCATTATTTGGTGATCAGCATATGCATGGTCCTGAAGGTGTTAGATTTTATACAAAACTAAAAACAATTACATCTAGGTGGCCATCAGGCTTAAGGTCTGATCCAGAATTTGTAATGCCAACAATGAAATAAAATAATGGGGACAAATTGAGAAAAAAAATAACACTAATTGGAGCTGGTCAAATAGGAGGTACTTTAGCTCACCTAATATCTTTAAAAAATTTAGCAGATGTAGTTCTTTTTGATGTAGCTTCAGGTTTAGCCAAAGGGAAAGCTTTAGATATTGCACAATCTTCACCTGTTAATGATTTTCAGATAAATTTATCAGGTACAGACAATTATGATGATACAAAAGACTCAGATGTAATAATTATTACTGCAGGAGTGCCTAGAAAACCGGGAATGACACGAGACGATTTATTGGAAATAAATCTTAAGATAATTAAACAGGTTGCTGATGGAATAAAAAAAACATCTCCCAATGCTTTTGTAATCTGTATTACTAATCCTTTAGATGTAATAGTAATGGCACTCCAGAAATATTCAGGACTACCTAAAAATAAAGTTGTTGGAATGGCTGGGATATTAGACTCATCAAGATTTATTTATTTCTTATCGGAGGAGCTAAAAACACCAGTGAACAAAATTAAATCTTTCGTACTTGGAGGTCATGGAGATAGCATGGTACCAATGCTTAACTCAACATATGTTAATGGGAAAAAAATTAAAGACTTAGTAACGGAAGGAAAAATTTCAAAAGATAAATTGGATCAGATAGTCGATAGAACAAAAAAAGGGGGGGCAGAAATTGTAAAATTTCTTGAAAAAGGTTCAGCTTTTTATGCTCCTGCAGCGTCTGGAGTTGAAATGGCTGAGAGTTATTTAAAAGATTTAAAGAAACAACTACCATGCGCAGCATATCTTAATGGAGAATATGGTTTTAAGAATGTTTATGCTGGCGTCCCAGTTGTCATTGGATCTAAAGGGGTAGAAAAAGTAGTGGAAATAAAATTAAGTGATCAAGAGAAAAAAAATTTTAATAACTCCGTTAAATCAGTTACAGATCTTTTTAATGCAGCAAAAAAGATAGATCCCAACTTATAATTTTTTAATTTATGAATATCCATGAACATCAAGCTAAAGAAATTCTAAAAGAATATGGAGCGCCAGTATCAAATGGAGTGGCTATTTGTGCTTTAAAAGAGCTAAAGTCAAAAATATCATCTTTAAATAGCAAAAAATTTGTTTTAAAAGCACAAATTCATGCTGGAGGCCGTGGTAAAGCCGGTGGAGTAAAACTTGTACAAAACTTACTAGAATTAGAAAATGAAGCAAATAAAATGATGGGCAAGATTTTAGTTACTCATCAAACAGGACCAGAGGGAAAAGAAGTAAAACGACTTTATATTGAGGAAGCTTCTGAAATAGAGACAGAATTTTATTTATCATGTTTAGTAGATAGAGAAACTTCTAAAATTGCCTTTATAAGCAGTACTGAGGGAGGCATGGACATTGAGAAAGTTGCAGCAGATCAACCAAAAAAAATAGTTACTACAAAATTGGATTTAAAAAATGAAATATCATCAGATGAGATAGATAAAATAATTTTACCTTTTAAACTTAATCAAAAACAAAAAACTGATGCCTATAAACTGATACGGGCACTATATAAAATTTTAATCGAAAAAGATGCATCTCTAATTGAAATAAATCCTTTGATAATAACCAAAGATGGAAAGCTACTTTGTTTAGATGCAAAAATGAATTTTGATGACAATGCTATGTTCAGAAGACCTGAAATTTTAAAACTTAGGGATTTAAACGAAGAAGATCCAGCAGAAATTGCAGCAAGTAAACACGATCTTGCTTATATAAAACTTAATGGCTCAATTGGCTGCATGGTCAATGGCGCTGGTTTAGCAATGGCTACAATGGATATTATCAAACTTTATGGTAAAGAGCCTGCAAATTTTCTCGACGTAGGTGGAGGAGCTTCAAAAGAAAAAGTCGCAGAAGCTTTTAAATTAATTCTTTCTGATAAAAATGTTAAAGGAATACTTATTAATATATTCGGCGGTATTATGCGTTGTGATGTGCTTGCTCAAGGTGTTGTAGAGGCAGCAAAAGAAATTAAATTATCTGTACCGCTAGTAGTTAGACTAGCTGGAACAAACTACAAAGAAGGTAAAGAAATATTAGAAAAATCAAAATTGAGAATATTATCTGCTAATGATTTAAATGATGCCGCTAAAAAGATCGTAGAGGTGATAAAGTAGATGTCAATAATAGTAGATAAAAATACAAAAGTAATTTGTCAGGGGTTTACAGGAAAACACGGCACATTTCATTCTGAGCAAGCGCTTAAATACGGCACCCAATTAGTTGGAGGGGTCACACCTAAAAAAGGAGGTCAATCTCACTTAGATCTTCCAGTGTTTAATACAGTCGATGAGGCGAAAAAAAAAACTGGAGCTAATGCGACTATGATTTATGTTCCTCCGAAATATGCATCTGCTGCAATAATTGAAGCCATAGAAGCAAAGATGGAATTAATTGTGTGTATAACTGAAGGGATACCTGTAATAGACATGATCAAGGTTAAAAATGAATTAAAAAAGACTAAATCTAGATTAATCGGACCAAATTGCCCTGGGATAATAACACCAAATGAATGTAAAATTGGAATTATGCCAGGCAGTATTCACAAAAAAGGTAAAGTCGGAATTGTTTCTAGATCGGGCACATTAACGTACGAAGCAGTTGCTCAAACATCAGCAAGTGGAATGGGACAGTCGACTTGTATTGGAATAGGTGGAGATCCGATAAATGGCACAAACTTTATCGATTGTCTTGAATTATTTTTGAAAGATAACGAAACAGAATCTATTATAATGATTGGTGAAATAGGAGGTACAGCAGAGGAGGAGGCGGCGGAATTTTTAAAAAGAGAGAAGATAAAAAAACCCATGGTAGGTTTTATTGCAGGCTTAACAGCTCCTCCTGGAAGAAGGATGGGACATGCTGGCGCAATAATATCTGGAGGAAAAGGTGGCGCTGAGGATAAGATAGAAATGATGAAATCAGCCGGGATTTTAATCTCAAAGTCGCCAGCTGATATAGGCAAAACTCTTGTGGAAAAACTTAATGGTTGAATCTTTATAATTTGTGTTAGAATAGTATCGCAAATGTCATCATCAAAAAGCAATACCACATACAAAAAAACATCTTTTCTTGCTGGAAATAATACGGAATTTATTAATCAGTTTTATGCTGATTTTTTGTCTGACCCGAAATCACTTCCAAAAAGTTGGAGACTTTTTTTTGAAGGCTTAAGTGATGAACAAAAATTAGTTTACAATGATTTGAAAGGACCTAGTTGGTCTCCTGAAAAAAAATCTAAAAAAATTTATTTACAAGAAAATAATACAGATACCGATAAATCAATAGCATCAGAAGTAGACTCCAGTACCATAAAACAAGCAACACAAGATTCTGTAAGAGCTATCATGCTTATAAGGGCTTACAGAATAAGAGGACATCTTATTGCATCACTAGACCCGTTACATTTAATGAAAAAAGAAGAACATCCTGAATTAAGGCCTGAAACTTATGGTTTTACAAAAAATGATTTTAACAGAAAAATATTTTTAGACGGTGTTCTAGGAATACAATATGGAAATTTGAATGAAATTTTAAAAATTTTAAAAAAAACATATTGCTCAAACATTGGATATGAATTTATGCATATGGGTGACCCAGAGGAGAAGACATGGATAAGAAATAGAATAGAAGGACCGGAAAAAGAAATAAAATTTACAGATAATGGTAAAAAGGCAATTTTAAATAAAATAATTGAAGCTGAGGGTTTTGAAAAATATTTAGGTATAAAGTTTGTCGGAACAAAAAGATTTGGTTTAGATGGAGGAGAGTCTTTGATACCAGCTTTAGAACAAATAATAAAACGTGGTGGAAATCTTGGAGCTAAAGAAATAAAAATTGGAATGCCACATAGAGGCAGGTTAAATGTCTTAGCAAATGTTATGGGCAAACCTTATAAGGCAATATTCAGTGAATTTTTTGGTAAGAGCTCTAATCAAGAGATAGGTGGAGATGTTAAATATCACCTGGGAGCATCTTCAAATAGAGAGTTTGACGGAAATTCTGTTCATATTAGTTTAACAGATAATCCCTCTCATTTAGAAGCTGTTAATCCAGTAGTTTTAGGACAGGTTCGAGCTAAACAATTTTTTCACAACGATAAAGAGCGAAAAAAAGTTATTCCAGTTTTAATGCACGGAGACGCAGCTTTTGCTGGACAAGGTATTGTTGCTGAATGTTTTGCTATGTCTGGATTACCAGGTCACAATATTGGGGGAACTATTCATATAATTGTGAACAATCAAATTGGTTTTACTACAGCACCAAGATTCGCACGATCATCACCATACCCTTCTGATGTAGCAAAAATAGCACAAGCACCTATTTTACACGTTAATGCTGACGATCCGGAGTCTGTAGTGCATTGTGCCAAAATTGCAACTGAGTATCGTCAAAAATTTAATCGAGACGTAGTTATAGACATGGTTTGCTATAGAAGGTTTGGTCATAATGAAGGTGATGAGCCATCTTTTACTCAACCTATAATGTATAAAAAGATAAAAACTCATCCGACAACTTTAAAAATTTATAGTAAAAAATTAAGCGAAGAAGGTTTAAGCTCTTCAAATGAAATTGATAATCAAAAAGGAAAGTTTAAACAATTTTTAGAAAAAGAATTAGAATTATCTAAAACATATAAACCTGAATTAAAATGGTTTGAAGGAGCATGGTCTAGGTTCAAGCCTGGTTTAGGAAAAGATAAAAAGGGTAAAAGTGGAGTAAATAAAGACCTTTTATTAAAAGTGGGAAAAAAGATTTCAACAATACCAAATGATTTAAAAGCACATAAAACTATTAAAAAAATTTTTGAAGCAAGGCTTCAAATTTTTGAAAAAAATATGCCAATAGACTGGTCTACTGCAGAAAGCTTAGCTTTTGGGACACTTTTAACAGAAGGATTTTCTGTGAGACTTTCTGGTCAAGACTCTGGACGAGGCACTTTTAGTCAGAGACATGCAGTGATTAGAAATCAAGATAATCACGACAGATACATTCCTTTAAATAATATTGAGTTAAAACAAAAAAAATTTGAAATAATTGATAGTTTATTATCTGAATTGGCAGTGCTAGGGTTTGAATTTGGTTACTCTATTTCTGAGCCTGAAACTTTAGTTTTATGGGAGGCACAGTTTGGAGATTTTGCTAATGGGGGGCAAGTAATAATCGATCAATTTATAACATCTGGTGAGTCAAAATGGGGAAGAGCTAGTGGACTTGTTCTTTTATTACCTCACGGCTATGAAGGTCAAGGTCCTGAACATTCTTCTGCAAGACTAGAAAGATTTTTACAGTTATGTGCGGGAGAGAATATACAAGTTGTTAACTGCACCACTCCTTCAAACTACTTTCATGTTTTAAGAAGGCAAATGCATAGAGATTTTAGAAAACCCCTAATTGTAATGACACCTAAATCCTTGTTAAGACACAAAAGATGTATTTCAACTTTAGACCAATTTACAACAAAGAGCTCATTTCATAGAGTACTTGAAGATGATGCTTATAATAAAAAAAATGGACTTATAAAATTATCAAAAGACTTAGAAATACAAAAAGTTGTAATGTGTTCAGGAAAAATTTATTATGATCTTATTGACGCTAGAGAGAAGGAAAAATCTAGCAATATTGTTTTTATACGTTTAGAGCAGTTATATCCATTTCCTGCAAAAACTTTAGCAAATTTGTTAAAAAGGTACGAGAAAGCAGAGTTTATTTGGTGTCAAGAGGAACCAAAAAACATGGGAGCATGGAATACTGTTCGTAACTATATAGATAGAACCTTAGAAATAATATATTTCACCAAAGACAAGGTAAAATTTGTGGGTAGAAAGGCCTCTTCTTCAACTGCGACTGGAAATCTGAATAAACACCTTGCACAACAAAAAGAAATATTAGAAAAGATAGTTAAAAGGTAAATGTCGAATAAAATAATAGTTCCAACATTAGGTGAGTCAGTTACTGAGGCAACTGTTTCAAAATGGCTTAAAGGTCAAGGCGAACAAGTTTCTGCTGATGAACCAATCGTTGAGCTTGAAACAGACAAAGTTAATGTAGAAGTTCCCGCACCATCGAATGGTATTTTAGAGACAATATCAGTAAACGAGGGTGAAACAGTAAATGTCGGGGCTTTACTTGGTATGATTAACGGTTCTACAAAAGGCGTTGCAAATAAAGTTAGTGAGATAAAATCTTATTCGCCACCTAAAAAAGATAAAAAAGTGATCAAAGAAGATTTAAAGCCTACGTTACAAAAAGAAAAATCTAAATCGAAAAATCAAAGCAAAAAAGAGCAACCTCCTCTTAAATTAGAGGAAGAAGAAACGCTTATTTTAGATGAAGTGCTAGAAACAAATATAACAGAGTCTTCAAAAATTAAAGAGAAAGAGACAGTTTTCTCACCAGCAGCAAGAAAAATTGCAGCTGAAGTAAGAGTAGACAGAGATAAAATTCAAGGAACTGGTAAACACGGTGTAATTTTAAAAGAAGACATAATTAATTTAATGGGAGCTAAGCCATCTCCGTCTGAAAGAAAAATTAAATATGGTCCTGAAGAAAAAATTAAGATGACAAGATTAAGATTAACAATTGCTAAAAGACTAAAAGAGGCACAAGAAAATGCAGCCATGTTAACAACTTTCAATGAAGTAGATATGACTGAGGTAATTTCAATGAGAAAAAAGCATAAAGATGAATTTCAGAAAAACTTTGGTGTTAAACTTGGGTTCATGTCTTTTTTTGTGAAAGCCTGTGTTATCGGTTTGAAAAATTATCCAGCAATCAACGCTGAAATACAAGGCGAGGAAATAATTTATAAAAATTATTATAATATTAGTATAGCAGTTGGGACCGATAGAGGCTTAGTTGTTCCAGTAATTAAAGAGACAGATGAGATGTCTTTTGGTGAGATCGAAAAGAACATAAGTAATCTTGGTGAAAAGGCTCGAGAAGGAAAAATCACTATAGATGATCTTCAAGGAGGAACCTTTACAATAACGAATGGTGGTATTTATGGTTCAATGTTATCAACGCCAATTTTAAATCCACCACAATCTGCTGTTTTAGGAATGCATAACATTGTTGAAAGACCAGTTGTTGTTGATGGAAGTGTTGAAGTAAGACCAATAATGTATTTGGCTTTGTCTTATGATCATAGGATAATTGATGGAAAAGAAGCGGTATCTTTTCTTAAAATAGTAAAAGAGTCTTTAGAAAAACCACAAAGACTTTTTCTTGATATTTAGCAATGGAAAAAAATTTTGATGTTATAGTAATTGGTGGTGGTCCCGGAGGATATGTTTGCTCAATAAGAGCAGCACAACTAGGTCTAAAAACAGCATGCATTGAGTCACGAGGTTCACTTGGTGGAACTTGCTTAAACATAGGATGTATCCCTTCTAAGAGTTTATTAAATCTATCAGAAAATTTTCATAAAGCTAAAAAAGATTTTAACAATCAAGGTATAGAAATAAGTGATATAAAATTAAATATTAACAAAATGATGGCTAATAAAGAAAAGTCTATTCAGGTATTAACAAAAGGAGTGGAATTTTTATTCAAAAAAAATAAGGTCACTTATATTAAAGGAAAAGGGGTGCTTTTTTCTGAAAACGATGTGATAGTTTATAATAATAACAAAAAAGAGAATTATAAAGCTAAGAATATTGTAATTGCCACTGGTTCAGATGTCGCCTCATTGCCAGGTATTAAGATAGATGAAAAAAATATAATTTCTTCGTCAGGAGCTCTTTCACTCAATCAGGTCCCAAAAAAACTGGTTATCATAGGTGGAGGATATATTGGTCTTGAGATGGGCTCTGTATGGTCTCGATTAGGTTCTGAGGTTACAGTTATTGAATATCTTGATCATATAACCCCAGGAATGGATAGAGAAGTATCTCGAGAATTTCAAAAAATTTTAACAAAACAAGGGATAAATTTTAGATTGAATTCTAAAGTTATGAAATTAAATAATTTAAAAGATGCCGTAGAGGTTGAATTTACTGATAACAAAAGTTTGAAAAAAGAGAAAATAATCGCAGACAAAGTTTTAGTTTCAGTTGGCAGATCACCTTATACCGAAGGATTAAATTTAAATAAAATTGGTATAAAAAAAGATAGTAAAGGAAGAATAGAGGTTAACGAAAAACTTCAAACTTCAATAAAAAATATATATGCAATAGGAGATGTGATTAAAGGACCAATGCTTGCGCATAAAGCTGAAGAGGAGGGAATTGCTGTAGCAGAAATTTTAGCTGGCCAAGCTGGACACGTAAATTATAATATTATACCAGGCGTGATATATACTGCACCAGAAGTGGCAACTGTTGGAAAAACTGAAGAACAACTTAAATCTGAAAACAAATCATACAAAATTGGCAAATTTCCTTTTATGGCCAATTCTAGAGCTAAAGTGAATAATGAAACAGATGGATTTGTAAAAATTCTTGCTGATAGCAAAACAGACAAAGTTTTAGGTGTTCATATTATAGGACCGCATTGTGGTGATATGATTGCAGAGATGGCATTAGCAATGGAATTTGGAGCAAGTTCTGAAGATATTGCTCGCACTTGTCATGCACATCCAACTCATACGGAGGCGATTAAAGAAGCTGCATTAGCTGTTGATAAAAGACCTATTCATTTTTAATTATAATAATTTAAATTACAATCCACCTATGAAACTACAAGTTTTACTACCAAGGGTATTTAACTATCCTTTTACCTACAGTTCAAATAAAATTAAGGTTAAAATTGGAGACCTTGTAGAAATACCTTTCGGTTTAAAAAAAGAATTTGGAATTATATGGAACAATGGTCACTCAGAGCCTAAAAAAATTAAGATTAAGAATATAATAAAAAAAATTGATAATTATTCATTAGATAAAAAATTAGTTGATTTTATAGAGTGGTTTTCAATCTACAATATGGTCCCGAAAGGCCTTGTTTTGAAAATGGTAATTGGGAGCAATGATAATTTTTTTAAAAAAAAAGATAAAATAGAGATCAAAAAAACAAATTTTAAGACTTTTAATTTAAATCAAGAACAACTTAATTCATTAAAGTTTCTTGAAAAGATCGATAATCAATTTGATGTATCGGTGCTTCAGGGCACAACAGGATCAGGAAAAACTATTGTTTACTTTGAAAGAATAAGAAAGATTATCAACAAGCATAAACAAGCATTAGTTTTGCTACCTGAGATTTATTTAACAAAAGAATTTGAGTCTAGATTTGAAAATTTTTTTGGATTTACACCTGCAATTTGGCATTCAAAAATAACTCCAAAACAGAAAAGAATTATTTGGAAAGGAATTTTAAGCAATAAAATTAAACTAGTTGTAGGTGCGAGATCAGCTTTGTTACTTCCATTTAAAAGACTTGGAATTATTATTGTCGATGAAGAACACGATACGTCCTACAAACAGGATGAGGGCGTAATCTACAACGCAAGAGACATGGCTATATCAAGGGCATTTTTTGAAAAAATTCCAATAAATTTAATTACATCAATTCCATCAGTTGAGACATTTAATAATATTCAAAATAAAAAATTTAGACATACAAAAATTATAAAAAGATTTAAAAATTATCCACTGCCTAAAACAAAAATTGTAAATTTGAATATCAATAAATTAAAAGAAAAATTAATTTCAGATGAAACTGTAGATTTAGTTGAAAAATTTTTAAAAAAAAAAGAACAGATATTATTTTTTATAAATAGAAGGGGTTTTGCTCCTTATATTATTTGTAAAAAATGTGGTTATAAACATGTCTGTCCAAATTGTTCAATGTACTTAACTTTTCATAAAATAAAAAATAAAGCTATATGTCATCATTGTTCTTTTGACAGAAATATAAAATCTAAATGTAAAAAATATGATTATTGTGATTTTATAATGTACGGTCCTGGAGTTGAAAAAGTTTTCGAGGAAACAAAAAAAATTTTTCCAAATAACGTAGTAAGTATTTTTTCAAGTGATTACATGAAAAAAAAAGAGGATGCTGATAAATTATTTAAAAAGATTAATCAAAATCAAGTTGATATAATAATTGGTACTCAAATGATCTCTAAAGGTTTTAATTTTCCAAAATTGAATTGCATAGTTGTGATCGATGCTGATTTTTCTGGAAGAGGATATGACCTGCGTACTACTGAAAAGAATATTCAGTTATATCATCAACTTAGTGGTAGAGCAGGTAGGTTTAGTTCTGATTCGTTAATTATTTATCAAACCTTATCACCTGAAAATTTAACATTAAATGAGTTAATAAAAAATAAATCCGAAGAACTTTTGAAAAATGAATTAGTGTTAAGAAAAAAAAACAACCTACCTCCATTTGTCAGATTGATTTCATTAGTAATTTCATCAAAAAAAAGAGATTTAAGTTTAGAGGGAGCCAGAGCTATCAAATTAAAATTAAATCAAATTAAAGACTTAGAAATATTAGGGCCCGTAGACTCTCCGCTCCTTAAAATAAAAAATAATTACAGGACAAGGCTATTACTAAGGTTTAGTAACCAGGTTTTAATGCAAAAAAAAATTGCAAATTTACTTAATAAGCTAAAAATATCTTCAAAAATTAAACTCACGGTTGATGTGGATCCAGTAAATTTTGCTTAATTTAAATTGGCAACTTGATCAACATATCCTCTTATGGTACGAAACCTGCATATTTTCACTTTAAATTCAAAAAATAAAAATGAGTACAAACAAATCTTTCTCAACTGAAACTTCAGAAAGATATTCACGCGCTTTATTTGAAGTAGCAAACGAGGTTAAAGAAATAGATAAAATTGAAAGCGATATTAAAAATTTTAGAACTCTCTATATTTCAAGTCCGGAGATAAAAAATTTTTTACAGAATCCAACTCAAAATATTGATAATCAAAAAAAAATTATAAATTTATTAGCGGAAAAATCTAATTTCTCGAAGAACTTAACTAACTTTTTTTTATTACTGATCGAAAAAAGAAGAATTTTCTTTGTTAAAAAAATTACTGATAGTTTTTTAAAACTATGCTCAATGAAAAGAGGTGAAATAAAAGCTTCATTAATTTCTTCAAAAAGTTTATCTACAAAAGAAATTGAAGATTTAAGTAAAGATCTATCCGATACTATGGGCTCAACAATCAAATTCGACTACAAAGTAGACGAAAATTTAATCGGTGGCCTAAAACTTCAACTAGGAAGTTTTATGATAGATACATCGGTAAGAAATAAACTAAAAAAATATAAACAAATAATGCTGAAAGATTAAATGACTATTAATCCATCTGAAGTTACAAAACTTTTGAAAGAACAAATAAAAAATTTTGGTGAAAAAGCTGAAGTTTCAGAGATTGGGAAAGTACTATCTGTTGGTGATGGTATTGCAAGAGTTTATGGTTTAGACAATGTTCAAGCTGGTGAGATGGTAGAATTTGAAGATGGTTCAAAAGGAATGGCTTTGAATTTAGAGAATGATAATGTCGGAGTAGTTATTTTTGGAGATGACAGAAATATTAAAGAGGGTGACACAATAAAGAGAACTAAAGCAATTGTAGATGTTCCGGTTGGTAAAGAACTTTTGGGAAGAGTTGTCGATGGCTTAGGAAACCCTATTGATGGAAAAGGTGCCCTTGCAGCAAAAGACAGAAAAAGAGTTGAGGTAAAAGCTCCTGGAATTATTCCAAGACAATCTGTTAATGAACCAATGCAAACAGGGTTAAAATCGATAGACTCTCTTATTCCAATAGGAAGAGGGCAACGTGAACTAATAATTGGTGATAGGCAAACGGGCAAAACTGCAGTAGCAATAGATGCAATAATTAATCAAAAAAAAATCAACGAATCTTCTAATGAAAAGAAAAAGTTATATTGTGTGTACGTAGCTATCGGACAAAAACGATCTACAGTAGCTCAAATAACAAAAACACTTGAGGAGGCGGGAGCCATGAAATATACAACAATAGTTGCTGCTACAGCATCAGACTCTGCGCCACTACAGTTTTTAGCTCCTTACACAGGCTGTACAATCGGTGAATTTTTTAGAGATAATGGTATGCATGCATTAATTGTTTATGACGATTTATCAAAACAAGCTGTAGCTTATAGACAGATGTCTTTACTATTAAGACGACCTCCAGGACGAGAAGCTTACCCTGGAGATGTATTTTATCTTCATAGCAGATTACTAGAAAGAGCTGCAAAATTGAGTGACAAGAGTGGTGGAGGTTCTTTAACAGCTTTGCCAATTATAGAAACACAAGCTGGAGACGTTTCTGCATATATTCCAACTAATGTTATTTCAATTACTGATGGACAAATATTTTTAGAAACAGAACTATTTAACCAAGGAATTCGACCAGCGGTCAACGTTGGTCTTTCAGTTTCAAGAGTTGGTTCTGCTGCACAAACTAAAGCAATGAAGAAAGTTGCTGGCTCCATTAAATTAGAATTAGCTCAATATAGAGAAATGGCTGCTTTTGCACAATTTGGGTCTGATTTAGATGCTTCAACTCAACAATTACTCAATCGAGGTGCTAAGTTAACAGAACTATTAAAACAAGATCAATATTCCCCTATGACAGTAGCTGAGCAAGTAATATCTGTGTTTACAGGAGTAAAAGGTTATCTAGATGATGTTGATTTAGACAAAATAAAAAAATTTGAGAAAGATATAATTGAAATTATCAGATCAGAAAAACCTGAAATCATCGATTCAATACAATCTTCCGGAAAGTTAGACGAAAACACTGAACAATTACTTTCACAATTAATTGAAAAATACAAAAAAGGTAATAAATAATGCCAAGTCTAGATGATCTTAAAAAAAGAATTAAAAGCGTAAAATCAACACAGAAGATTACAAAAGCGATGAAAATGGTTGCAGCTGCTAAATTGAGAAAAGCACAAGAGAGCGCTGAAAAAGGCAGACCTTATAGTCAAAAAATGCAAAACATAATTCTTAATTTAACAAAGTCTATCAATGATCCTCAAAACGCACCTAAACTTCTTGTAGGAACAGGAAAAGATAAAACTTATTTATGTGTAGTATTAACTGCTGACAGAGGATTATGTGGTGGTTTTAATTCAAACATTTGCAAACTTGCCAAATTAAATTTCAAAAAAATTCTAAATGATGGAAAAGATCTTAAAATAATTACAGTTGGAACTAAGGGTTTAGATCAAATTAAAAGAGATTATGGAAAATTCATAATCAAAAAGTTCAGTTTTAAAGATAAGAAAAAGATTTCTTTTAACGAGGCCCAAATAGTTGGGAATGAAATTATTAAATTATTCAATGAAAATAAATTTGATAAATGTTTATTATTTTATAATAATTTTAAAAACGTTATTACACAAGTACCGCAGGCTCAACAAATCATTCCAGCAGAGTCTGAACTTGATGCATCTAAAGACAAAGATCAAAATTTAAATTTTTATGAATTTGAACCGGAAGAGGATGAGATTTTAGAGGACTTGTTGCCAAAAAATATTAGCATCCAAGTTTTTAAGGCATTTTTAGAAAATGCTGCCAGCGAACAAGGGTCTAGAATGACAGCTATGGATAATGCAACAAGAAATGCTGGAGAGCTAGTTGATAAATTAACAATTAATTATAATAGAAGCAGACAAGCTTCAATTACAAAAGAATTAATAGAAATTATTTCAGGAGCAGAAAGTTTATAAAAATGAGTAAAAAAGGAAAGATAACTCAAATTATAGGTGCGGTAGTAGATGTGAATTTTAACGCTGAATTGCCAGAAATTTATACTGCGTTAGAAGCAAATAATTCTGGGAATAAACTAATTTTGGAGGTAGCTCAACATCTTGGGGAAAATGAGGTAAGAACAATAGCTATGGATGCTACAGAGGGATTAAAAAGAGGTGATGAGGTATTAAATACAGGATCTCCTATAAGTGTGCCAGTAGGTCCGGAAACTTTAGGAAGAATAATTAATGTTGTAGGAGATTCAATTGACGAAAAAGGTGAAGTAAAAACAAAAGAAAAATGGCCAATACATAGACCGGCTCCAAAGTTTACAGACCAGGCAACAGAAACAGAACAATTAGTGACCGGAATTAAAGTAATTGATTTATTGGCGCCATACGCAAAAGGTGGAAAGATCGGACTATTCGGAGGTGCTGGAGTCGGAAAAACAGTTACCATTATGGAATTGATAAACAATATTGCAAAAGCTCATGGTGGTTTTTCGGTTTTTGCTGGAGTTGGAGAAAGAACAAGAGAGGGAAACGACCTTTACCATGAAATGATTGAGTCTGGAGTAATTAAAACTGAGGGAAAAGGATCCAAAGCTGCTTTGGTGTATGGACAAATGAACGAGCCACCTGGAGCTAGAGCTCGAGTAGCTCTTACTGGATTAACTGTAGCTGAATATTTTAGAGATAAAGAAGGTCAAGATGTTCTTTTTTTCGTTGATAATATTTTTAGATTCACTCAAGCTGGCTCTGAAGTTTCAGCTTTGTTAGGAAGAATACCTTCAGCTGTGGGATATCAACCAACATTAGCAACTGATATGGGAAATCTCCAAGAAAGAATTACATCTACAGACAAAGGCTCCATAACATCTGTACAAGCAATATATGTACCTGCTGATGACTTGACTGATCCGGCACCAGCTACTTCCTTTTCGCATTTGGATGCGACCACAGTACTTTCTAGACAGATTGCTGAAATAGGAATTTATCCCGCTGTTGATCCATTGGACTCAACATCTAGAATTTTAGATCCTAGAATAGTAGGAGATGATCATTATAGAGTTGCAAGGGATGTACAAAGAATACTTCAAGCTTATAAGTCTCTACAAGATATCATAGCAATATTGGGAATGGATGAACTTTCTGAAGAAGATAAACTCACTGTTGCAAGAGCAAGGAAAATACAAAGATTTTTATCTCAGCCATTTTTTGTTGCAGAAGTATTTACTGGGTCTCCTGGTAAATTAGTCGATTTAGACTCAACTATTAAAGGTTTTGATGCAATTTGCAAAGGTGAATATGATCACCTGCCTGAAGCTGCTTTTTATATGGTTGGAGGAATTGAAGAAGTAGTAGAAAAAGCGGAAAAGTTAAATAAAGACAATAAATAAGATGTCAGAAAAATTTGTAGTTGAAATCATTACCCCTGACAAAACACTTTTAAAGACAGAAACAAAAGAAGTAATTATTCCATCTTACGAGGGTGAAATAGGAATTCTTAAAGATCATATTCCATTAATCACTTTTTTAAGGCCTGGCTTAATTTTAATTAACGGTGAAAGAAAAATTAAGTATTTTGTTGAAGAAGGAACTGTGGAATTTGTTAAAAATAATCTTTTAATTTTAACTTCAACAGCATTTGATATAGAAAAATTAAAAAATAATTTCATCGAAGAAAATATTAAAAAAGCGGAGGAAAAATTTAATAGTCCTAATATAAAAGATAAAGAAAAATATTTGCTTTCTTATAAAATAGAAACTCTTAAAGAGCTTAGGAAATAGATTTCTTTAATTCAACAAGAATTCTTTCATAAACTTTCTTTTTAAAATCTACAATAACAAAAGGTAAATCGTCCATATTTATCCATTTCCACTCTATAAATTCAGGATGTTTTGTTTTTAAATTAATCTCATCTTCTTTTCCTGTAAATCTTACGATAAACCATTTTTGTTTTTGTCCTCTATATTTTCCTTGCCAAATAATTCCTAAAAGTTGATTGGGTAATTCATACTCTAACCAGTATTCAAATTCTTTTTCAATTCTAATACTTTTAATACTAGTTTCCTCATAAAGTTCTCTAATCATAGCATCCATTAATCTTTCATTTTTATTAACTCCTCCTTGAGGCATCTGCCATTTATTAACTGGATTATCTTTTCTTTTTCCAACAAAAACTTGATTTTTGTCATTTAAAACTATCGCTCCTACACCAATTCTTAGGGGAAGTTTTTTATTAAGCATGAAATTATGAATTAAATAAATTTAGAGCGTAATTCAATTGATTGTCGTTTTCTGTATTAATTCTGAAATCATCGCCTGTTTCTTCAACAAAAATATCGGGAACCACACCAACCTCAGAAATTGAGTCACCAGATGGCAAATAGTATTTTGATATTGTAAGTCTCATGCCACCACCATTACTAAGAGGGATAATAGATTGAACAGACCCTTTACCATATGAATTTTCTCCAAGTAAAATAGCTCTTTTATGGTCTTTTAGTGCACCTGCAAATATTTCAGAAGCTGACGCAGAACCATTGTTAATTAAAACAATTATAGGTTTCCCTTTTGTTTCATCGCCCTTTTTAGCAAAAAATTTTCTAGTTTCAGATGACTTTCTCCCTTTTGTTGAAACGATTTCTCCATTATCTAAGAAAATATCTGTTATATTTATAGCTTGTGTTAATAAACCCCCAGGATTATTTCTTAAATCCAAAATATAACCGTTAATTTTTGAATTTTTTTTGAATTCTTTTATAGCTTTTAAAAATTGCTTATCACTATTTTCATTAAAAGATTTTAACCGGATGTAGCCTAAATTTTTTTGTTTACCTAAAATTTCAGAATTAACAGACTTTACTTCAATTATCTTCCTTGTGATTTTGAACTTTAATGATTTTTTTATGTTTTTTCTTTTAACAGTTAATTCAATAGATGTCCCCACTGGCCCCCTCATCAATTTGACAGCATCCATAAGAGATTTCCCTTGAACTTGATCGTTACCTATTTTTACAATGTAATCTCCTGCTTTAATACCTGCTTTAGCCGCAGGAGTATCATCTATTGGAGAAATAACTTTTACTACACCGGCCTCCATACCAATTTCAATGCCTAGTCCACCAAACTCACCACGCGTATCTGTTTGCATTTCTTTGAATAATTCTGGGTTCATATATGCAGAATATGGATCAAGAGATTGTAAAACTCCATTTATTGCTGAGTCCATCATCTCAGATTGACTAACGTCATCAACATAATCTTTCTTAACTTTTTCAAATACTTCTCCAAATAAATCAATTTTTTTATAAAGTTCGTTATTTGCGTAAGAATAAGAAAAATTTAAATTATAAATAAGTATTATTGATAGAATTACTTTTTTCATATCATTGCTTTCTGTTTTGGAATTTCTTCTGACCACATTTTTTCTAAATCATAAAACTCTCTTTTTTTTGGATGAAAAATATGGACGATGATGTCATTTGTATCAACTAATTTCCAATCGTTACTCTCTCTTCCTTCAATTTTACAACCCTCTAATCCAATTTTTTTTAATTCAGAAACTAGAATTTCAGATAAAGATTGCATATGCCTTGATGAAGTACCTGTAGCGATTATCATATAATCAGCTATATAAGACTTATTTTTTAAATTAATAGATGTGATGTTTATAGCTTTGTTTTCGTCGAGAATTTTTTCAATATTTTTTTTTATATCGATAACCTTCATCTAGTCTTTTTTTAATAAACTTTTTTTGATATCAGTCGAAGAAATATTAATTAATTTATTATTAATGTAAATAATATTTTTTTTATTTAGATATTTCACTACTTTAGAACCTTCTCCTTTCATACCATATCTATTTCTAGAAAACACAACTAATTTAACCAATTTTACTAATTTTTTCCATTTTGTCCACTTGTGAAAATTTTTCAAATTGTCAGAACCTATGATTAAGTACAAATTTTTCTTTTTTTTTGAATTAATTAGATAATTTATGACATTAATAGTTCGTAACGATTTGACTTTATCTTCTAAATAACAAACTTGAATTTTTTTATTATTTTTCGTTATTTTTTTTGATTTTAAAATTCTCTGCTTTAATGAAAAATAGGGCTTTTTTTTGAAAGGATTTTTTTTTGTTACAACCCAATATATTTTTTTTAAACCAAGTTTTTTTAAACTAATTTTTGAGATTTTTAGATGTCCTTTGTGTGGAGGGTCAAAGCTACCTCCTAAAATTCCGATCATATCCCTTTTTTTTGATGTCATCAGTTATTTTCTAATAATGCCATTCCCAGATACAACGTATTTATAAGATGTTAATTGATTGATGCCTACAGGACCCCTTGGAGGCAGCTTATTCGTTGAAATTCCAATTTCACCTCCAAATCCGAATTCTGCACCATCTGCAAATTGAGTAGAAACATTATGCATTGCAATAGAGCTGCTAACCCCGTCTAAGAAAATTTTTGCATTTTTTAGATTATTCGTAATTATACTATCTGTATGCATAGTCCCATATTTTAAAATATGCTCAACTCCATCACTCACATTTTTAACTGTTTTAACTGATATGATTGCATCTAAATATTCAGTTTTCCAATCTTTTTCTTTAGCAAGTTTTAATTTATTTCTAAATAATTTATTTATTTTGCTATCAACCCTTACTTCACACCCAGCTTTATTAAGTGAGTCAATAATTTCTATTGCATGAGACTTAAGTGCTTTTTCCTCAATTAATAGGGTTTCTACAGCACCACAAATACTAGTTCTTCTCATTTTAGCATTTACAACTATTTTTTTTGCCATTTTCAAATTAGCACTTTTATCAACGTAAATATGGCAGAGTCCTTCTAGATGACCAATAACATGAATATTAGAAAATTTTTGTACTTTATTTACTAATCCTTTTCCACCTCTTGGAACAATTACATCTATATAGTTATTCATTTTTGACAATAAATCGTCTACAATTTTTCTGTCTTTCTTTTCAATGAACTGAATACAATTTCTATCAATCCTATTTTTTTGAAGCGCTTCTCTAAATAAATTTGCTAACAACTTGTTGGAATTAAATGCCTCTGAGCCACCTCTTAATATTGAGCAATTTCCAGATTTTAAACTTAATGCAGCAACATCTGCTGTTACGTTAGGTCTACTTTCATAAATTACACCTATAACACCTATAGGTGTTGAGATTTTTTTTATCTTAAGCTTGTTAGGTCTTTTCCATTCTTCTAAAACTTTTCCTATAGGATTTTTGAATTTTGCTATCTCATTAATTGAGTGTCTAATACCTTCAATTCTTTTCTCATTAAGTATCAGTCTATCAATTAGATGCTTACGCTTTACGTTTTTAAGATCTTTTAAATTTTCTTTAATTATTCTTTTTTTATTCTTCAATAATGAATAATTGTAATTATCTAAAACTCTCTTAATTTGAACATGGCTTACATTTTTTAAGTTTTTGAATGCTATTTTTGCATTTTTACCGATTTTTTCTAAATATTTCATTTACAATTTAACCATATCATCTTTATGGATTATTTCAGACTTGCTAAAATATCCTAAAATTTTTTCTATTTCTTTGCTTTGTTTTCCCTTAATTTTGTCAATTTCTAGTGAATTAAATGAAGCTAAACCTCTCGCTAGTTGATTCTCATTATTATCTAAAATTAAAACATTTTCACCTTTATCGAATGTACCTTTGACTTTTGTGACTCCTGCGGCCAATAAACTTTTTCCATTAGATAGTGCATTCGCAGCCCCATTATCAATATAAATTTTGCCGTTAGAGCTTAAAGAACTTATTATCCATTTTTTCCTTGCATCTAAACTAGATATTTTTGGCATAAAATGAGTATACATCTTACTTTTTAACATAGTTTGAATAGGATTATTTTTTTTTCCACTAGCAATAAACATGTGACAACCAGAATTCATACAAATTTTTGCAGCATCTAGCTTTGTTAAAATTCCACCAGATCCATAAGAGTTTTTACTTTTATTTACTAAAGAATAAATTTTTTCATCAATTTTATTTACAGTCTTAACAATTTTTTTTGATTTATCGTATAGGCCGTTTACGTCTGAAAATATTATTAAAGTATCTGCACCAATAATTTGAGCTACTCTAGCAGCAAGCCTATCGTTATCACCATATTTTATTTCTGTAGTTGCAGTAGTATCATTCTCGTTTACTATTGGAATTGCCCTCAGTTTAAAAAGATTATTAAAAGTATTTTTTACATTTAGTGCTCTTCTTCTTTGCTCAGTATCATCCGGACTTATTAATATTTGACCAGATTTTAATTTAAAACTGTCAAAAAGTTTTTGGAAT
>MDSV01100528.1_pt1 | contig 25946 bp, 32 predicted proteins | sample 810851 | NCBI WGS metagenome assembly MDSV01 (sample SAMN05326640, study PRJNA326480) | marine metagenome | isolation source: seawater | place: Atlantic Ocean: North East | collected 2012
CGGGGGTAGGATTTGAACCTACGACCTTCAGGTTATGAGCCTGACGAGCTACCAGACTGCTCCACCCCGCGATAAATATTTAAACTTTTTTAACGTTAATCGCCTGCAACTTATCTTTTTCTTCTTTAATTTCAAATTTAATTTTTTGATTTTCTTTTAATACTCTCAGTTTTGATTTCTGAAGGGTTGAAACATGTAAGAAAATATCTCTATCTGACTTATCCTCTGTAATAAAACCATATCCTTTTTTTGAACTGAACCACTTTACCTTACCTTGCGGCATAACCACCTCTAAATTTAAATTGGCTTATATTCGATTTCTAAGTTTTTGAAGCTTTTTGACTCTCTTAATATTTTCAGTTTTAATTCTTTTTTTTCTTTCAGAAGGTTTTTCATAATTACTTTTCATTTTAATTACCTTAAAAAAACCTTCTCTTTGAAGTTTTCTTTTTAAAACTCTAAGAGCCTGTTCGACATTATTATCTTTAACTTCTATTTTAATAAAAATCTCCTGTTAAATTTTGAGAGGTAATTAACATTTAAAAAAAGAATTGTCTATAATGGATTTAATAAGGTCTTTTGGGAATATTACTTTCGAAATCTGATCGATATTTTTTTAATTTTTGGCTAATAGCAGGATATTTGCGACTGAGAATGGCGATAGCAAATAGTGCTGAGTTCTTAGCGCCAGCCTTTCCAATAGCTAAAGTCGCTACAGGCACACCAGCAGGCATTTGAACAGTGGATAGAAGACTGTCAATACCATCTGTTACACTTGGCATTGGAACTCCAAGAACAGGAATAGTTGTTAAAGCTGCAGTAACACCAGCTAAGTGCGCCGCTCCTCCAGCAGCAGCAATAATTACTTCGTAATTATTCTTTTCAGCCTCTGAGATAAATCTTTCTAATCTTTTAGGAGTTCTGTGTGCAGATATTACTCTTACATCATGTTTTACTCCAAATTCTTTCAACATCTCACTACAGTGTTCCATAACACCTTTCCAATCTGACTTACTTCCCATGATAATTCCTACAACAGGTTTTTTATTTTTCATTATTTTCTCCTTCTTTTATTTTTAATTTCTCTTCTTTTTGTTTGGCTTTTTTTTCTCTTTCAACTCTTCTTTTAGCTTTTGATAATGCTTTTTCGAAACTTTCTTGTGTACATAATGCTAAAATAACAGGATCTTTTGCTTTTAAATTTGAAAAATTCCAATAACTTCTTTTTCTTATTAGGGATACAGTGCCTTTAGTACTTCCAACTAACTTTGAGATTTGTCCATCAGTTAATTCTGAATAGTTTTTTACTAACCAAAGTATAGCGTCAGGCCTGTCTTGTCTTTTGGATAGAGGAGTGTATTTAGGTTTTTTTCTCTCTTTTACCTGAACATCTTCTGTTTTTTGATTTAAGGCTAAATTTTTTTCAGGATTTTTTGAACAGCTATCTATTTCTTCTCTAGTTAACTGTCCTGCTAATATAGGGTTATAAGCTTTTATTCCTTTCGCAACATCACCATCAGCAATACCTTTAACTTCCAATTCGTGTAGATTACAGAATCTAGCTATTTGCTTAAAAGTTAATGTCGTGTTTTCTACTAGCCAAACAGCTGTAGCTTTTGGCATAAATGGTATTTCTGACATAATTTATTTTTTTTTTATTCTAAGGTTACTAAATTTTTTATTATATTTGCTAACTCTACCCTTATCTAAAATTTTTTGTGCTCCACCTGTCCATGCAGAATGTGATTTAGGATCGATGTCTAACTTTAAGACATCATTTTCTTTTCCCCAGGTTGATCTTGTTTCAAACTCACTGCCATCTGTCATTACAACTTTGATTTTATGGTAGTCTGGATGTATTTTTTTTTTCATAAAGGGTGTTTTATATTAAATATATATTTTACTCAATATTTTTTTTCGAAAGAATATTTATTAGCTCTTGGTGAATTTTAGAGTTTGTAGCAACGATATTTCTTGTAGACGTATTTTTTTCATCATCTTTTAAAAAATCTATGAAACCGCCGGCCTCTTTTAATATGACAATACCTGCAGCAATGTCCCAATAATTTAATTCATGCTGCCAGTAACCATCAAATCTTCCACAGGCAACATTTGCTATATCTAACGCAGCACTCCCAAATTTTCTTATGGGTATATTAACTATGTTAGATATTTTTATGTATTCTTCAAAAATTTTATTTCTTTTCTTACTACTCCTTCTTGGTCCACCTGTTACAACAATGGACTCACTTAATTTTTTCTGGCTTGAAACTCTTATTCTAGAATTATTAAGAAAAGCTCCTGATCCCTTTTCTGCAAAAAACATTTCATTTTTAATTGGATCAAATATCATTCCACAAATTATTTCTTCATTTTCTTCGTAGCCAATAGATATTGCAAATTGTGGGATACCATTTAAAAAATTTGATGTTCCATCAATAGGATCAATTATCCATCTATTCTCTTTATTATTTTTATTAATTTCACCAATTTCTTCACTCAAAATTCCATAGTCCGGATGTGCTTTTAATAATTCTTCTATAATAATTTTTTCTGACTTTTTATCTGCTGCAGATACAAAATCACCAGGACTTTTTGAAGATACTTGTAGTTTTTCTATTTCACCGAAGTCACGGATTAAAGATTTAGATGCTTTCATGCAAGCTTTATAAATAACATTCATTTTTGGTGAGTTTATTCTCATTAACTTATTTTTTTTACATATTCTAGAGTTCTAGTATCTAAAATAATTTTTTCACCAGACTCAATGAATGGAGGAACTGTTATACTTATACCATTTTCTAATTTTGCTGGCTTATAAGAAGAAGCAGCTGTTTGTCCTTTTACAACTGCATCAGTAGTTTCAACAACGCACTCTATATTATTTGGCAGGTCGATTGATATAGGCTTTTCTTCCATGAGTGTTATAGTTACTTCAAGATTTTCACTTAATAGTTTATACTTTTCACCCGTCAATGATTTTGCTAAGGAAATTTGTTCAAAAGTTTTGTTATCCATAAAATGACAGTTGTTTTCATCTAAATATAGAAAATTAAATTTTTTTTCATCTAACTCAGCTTTGTCAACATTTTCGTTTGATCTAAACCTTTCGTTCAACTTGGTTCCTTTTGTAATACTTTTAAGTTCTACCTGATTAAAGGCACCTCCTTTTCCAGGTTTAACATGTTGAGTTTTTAAAACATTCCAGTAATCATTTTTGTGCTCAATGATCATTCCTGGTTTTATTTCATTTGCTAGTATTTTCATTTATATAAATTTTTTTATAGCTATTTCTGGTTTTAAAAATGGGTTATTCCAAATAAAACTTGATATTGCAATATAATTCGCTCCTAAAGATATTAATTTTTTATAATTTTTATTATTAATACCGCCTATAGCAACAATTGGTATTTTTGTTTTTTTTTTAGTTTCTTTAATTATTCTTATATTAGCTTTTTTTGCATTAGGCTTTAATTTGGAATCAAAAAAAGATCCAATTGCAATATAATCCGCTTTATTTTTAATTGCCCTGTCTATTAAATTATTAGACCCGTGACATGTAACACCCACCATTCTTTTTTTTAAAATTTTTTTAGCAGTAATAAAAGAGGCATCTGATTGACCAATGTGGCACCCAGCAGCTTTAACTGTTTTTGCTACTTTTGGACTATCATTGATGATCAACTTTACTTTAAATTTATCTGTAATAGTTTTAATTTTTTTACTATTTGTAATGAGATAACTATTAGTTTTGCCTTTAACCCTTAGTTGAAAGTATTTGACTTTTTTACTGGATAGTACTTTTTTTAAATTTGTATAAAAATTTTTATCAATTTTATTTGGTGAAATTAAGTAGATAAATCTTTTCAATTTTAAGCAGCAAATTCTTTTTCTAGATTTTCAGACCATTCTGCCTTTGAAGATAGTCCATTCATTTTAGCTCTATGATTAAAGACATTATGAACCTTATTTGTATCTTTCATATTTTTTGCCCATGTTTTCAATGCACTTTGTTGTAGGGCCCTTCCATAGGAAAATGATATAAGAAAATTTGTATCATTTATTTTATTTATCTCATTTAAATTTTTTGTAGCTTCTTGCTCGCTTTGACCGCCAGATAAAAATGCTATTCCTGTAACATCACTTGGAACATTTTTTTTCAAACACTCCATAGTCTTTTTGGCAATTTCTTCAGAACTAGATTTATTTTTACAAGCAGATCCAGGCAAAACCATATTTGGTTTTAAAATTGTTCCATTAAGCACAACTTTATGAATTTCTAACTCGTTATAGCATTCATTCAAAACATCAGTTGTAACCTTGTAGCACTTGTCAATATCATGATCACCATCCATTAAAACTTCTGGCTCAACTATAGGAACCATCTTTACCTCTTGAGCTAAAGCAGCGTATCTAGCAAGTGCGTGCGCATTTGATTTAATAGCTTGGGAGGATGGGTATTTATTTGAAATTGAGTACACAGCTCTCCATTTTGTAAATCTTGCTCCTAATTTATAATATTCATTTAATCTTTCTCTAAGACCATCTAGACCTTCAGTAACTTTCTCATTTGGCGATCCGGATAATACTTTTGCTCCTTTGTCGACTTTAATTCCTGGAATAGATCCACTTTTCATTATTAAATCAGGTATGGAAATTCCTTTAGTGCTCTTTTGTTTTAAAGTTTCTTCAAAAAGAATAACACCTCCAATATAATTTTTCATTCCTTCAGAACTAAAAAGTGTTTCTCTAAAATTTAATCTGTTTTCAGGAGTGGAGTCGACCTTGACGCTCTTCAGTCTCTTCTCCATTGTTCCAGTGCTTTCGTCAGCGGCTAAAATTCCTTTGCCTTTAGCTACCATTTTTTTAGCAATTTCTTCTAAAGTCATAGCTGAATATTTATTTTAAAACACTTAGACCAGGCAAGTCTTTTCCTTCTAAATATTCTAAGAAAGCACCACCGGCTGTTGATAAGTGCGTAAAGGACAATTTTAATTCACTTTTATTTAGAGCTGCTATCGTGTCCCCACCACCTAGAATTGATATTAAAGAATTATTATTTGTATTTTCAGATATTTTTTTTGCTATTGAAAAAGTTCCACTTGCAAAATTTTTATTTTCAAAATATCCAGCAGGTCCATTCCAAAGAACTGTTTTTGAATTATCCAAAGTTTTTTCGATCAATTCAACTGTTTTGGGGCCTATATCTAAAATAATTTCTTCGTTACCTATTTTATCTTTTTCTCTTATTTGGGGTTTTCCATCAAAATTTTTTGACACTTTGCAATCTTCAGGCATTATGATTTTACAATCATTTTTTTTTGCTTCGTCATAAATTTTATTTATTATTTCTTGAGAATTTTTCTCAATAAGAGATTTTCCAATTTTAAAACCTTTATGCATTAAAAAATTGTTGGCCATTGCTCCCACTATCACAAAGTTATCAACATTTTTTATTAAGTTCGAGATTACATTAATCTTTGTAGATATTTTAGAACCTCCAATAATACATGTTACTGGATGTTTTTTTTCTTTAATAACCAAATTGACTGCATCAATTTCTTTTTTTAAAAGAGGCCCACCATAAGAGTTCTTAAAAAAACTAGTTATTTTATGTATAGAAGATTGTTTTCTGTGAGAACAAGAGAAGGCATCATTAACATATATTTCACCAAGTTCAGATAAATGTTTTGAAAATTTTTCGTTATTTTCAGTTTCTTCTTTAAAAAATCTAATATTTTCTAGCAAAAGAATCTCACCTTCCTTTAAATTTAAACTTTTGTTTTTGGCTTCTTGGTTAATATCTCCAGTATAAAAAAATATTTTAGTTTTGATTTTGGTTTTTAAATATTCAAAAATTGGATTTAAAGATAGTTTTATCTCTTTCTTTCCCTCAGGTCTGCCAAGATGTGATACTAAAATAATTCTAGATTTTCTTTTTATTAATTCCTGCAAAAAAGGAAGAATAAGCAAAATTCTAGTGTGATCCAAAATTTTTCCCTCTTTTATAGGAACATTCAAATCAACTCTTAGAACTATTCTTTTTTTTTTCAATTTGTAAGTCTTTAGGAAAAAATTTTATTCCATTCATTTAATTTTTTTATGAATTATTTTTTAAGTAACTTTCTAGCCAATTCAACAACTTTATCACTTGTTAAATCTAAATTATTATATATCTCTTTGTATGGAGCGCTTTTTCCAAATTCTTCAAGACCAACAGAAGCTCCATTATTTAAAACGTATTTTGCCCATCCTTTTACGCTACCAGCTTCGATAACGATTCTTGAACAGGATTTACTTTCTAGAATCTTTTCTTGGTAATCTTTATCTTGCTTATCAAAAAGCTCATGGCATGGCATTGAAACTACTTTTGTATCTATATTCTCTTCTTTTAATTGTTTTTGTGCTTCTAAAGCAATCTCAACTTCAGAACCTGACGCTATCAATATTAACTTATAGTCATGAGAAGTTATATTAAGATCGTAAGCTCCAAGCTCACATTTATTTTTTTCAGATAAACTTTTACTTATGTAGGGAAGTTTTTGTCGGGACAATGCTATAGCACTAGGGGTATTTTTGCTTTTAAGTGCTATCTCCCAACATTCCAGCGTTTCATTTATATCAGCTGGACGTAAAACGTTTAGATTTGGTATTGCCCTAAGGCCAGACAGTTGTTCGACAGGTTGGTGAGTTGGACCATCTTCTCCAAGACCAATTGAATCATGAGAAAAAATATAAATAACCCTCAAACCCATCAATGCAGATAGCCTAATCGATGGTTTGTAGTAATCAGAAAAAATTAAAAATGTTCCCCCGTATGGGATTAGTCCTCCATATAAAGCTAAGCCGTTCATTGTAGCTGCCATTCCATGTTCTCTAACGCCGTAATGTATGTAGTTACCGTTAAAATTTTTTGATGAAATAATCGTAGAGTTTTTTGTTTTAGTATTATTCGATCCACTTAGATCAGCTGAACCTCCAATAAGTTCAGGCAAAAGCTTAGAAATAACTTCAATGGCAGATGAAGAACATTGCCTTGTGGCCATAATTGGTTTTGAACTAAAATGTTTTGTTTTTTCTTCATTAATTAATTTCTCAAGATCTTTAATATTAGAATGATTAATCATTTTTTCTAATTCAGATCTAATACTCGGGTTTTTTTTATTTAAAGATAATTCCCAATTTTTTTCGATAGCCTCACCTTTCTTTCCAATTTCTCTCCATTCATTTAAAATTTTTTCTGGGATTTCAAAAGGTTGACTTCTCCATTTCAATTTTTTTCTAACCAATTCAATTTCTTCGTTTCCAAGAGGAGAACCGTGCGAGGATGCTTTTCCAGACTTATTTGGAGAGCCAAAGCCAATAACTGTTTTACAAGATATTATGTTAGGTTTGTTTGATTTTGAGGCATTTTTAATTGCTTTTGATATTTGTTTTTCATTATGACCATTAATTTCTTGATATTTCCATCCATAGCCTTCAAATCTTTTCTTATAATTGTCAGAAACACTCAGAGATGTTGAGCCATCTATAGAAATTTTGTTATTATCAAAAAATACTATTAAATTTTTTAGCTTAAGGTGTCCCGCTAAACTCATAACTTCATGACTAATACCTTCCATTAAATCACCATCACTGGCAATTACATATGTTTTATGATTTATTAATTTTGATCCAAACTTTTTCCTAAAAATTTCTTCACCAATTGCCATGCCTACAGCGTTTCCAAGTCCTTGCCCAAGTGGACCAGTTGTAGTTTCTATGCCACTATTTTTTTTATACTCAGGATGACCTGCACAAATAGAATTTAGCTGTCTAAAATTTTTAATATCTTCAATTGAAACACTTTTGTAGCCAGTGAGATAAAGCAAAGAATATAAAAGCATAGAACCATGGCCTGCAGATAAAATAAATCTATCTCTATTAATCCATCCTGGATTTTGTGGATTAAACCTCAGGTGGTATTTAAATAATACAGTCGCAATATCTGCCATGCCCATAGGCATTCCTGGATGACCAGAATTTGCTTTTTGTACAGCGTCTACCGACAAAAATCTTATTGCGTTTGATAATTGGTTTAAATTTGTGTTCACTACTAAACTACCTATATAGACTTAAAGTTACTATATCAATATTATGATATAAAAAAAATTAAATGAATAATTTAGAAATTAAGCAAAAAAATTTAAATGGTCTCATTGATAAATTGAGCGATTTGTCTCTTAGTTATTCACAGTCATCATCTGAAAATGAAAAAATAAAAAAAGAAAAAGATCAATTAGAAAGTGAAAAAAAAGATATAGAAAATAAACACATAGAATTACTAAGGGAGCAAAAATACTTAAAAAATAAAATTTTAAAATTACAAGAGGAAATAAGCAAAAAATCCAATATGGAAGAAAAGTTTAATCAGGATATTGAGGACTTAAGCCAAGAAACAGAAAGCTTAGTTGAGGAAATAGAAAAATGGCAAACGTAAACGTTAGATTTAATAATAAGGACTATCTACTTTCATGCGATGACGGGCAAGAGGAGTCTTTGAAAAAATTAACAGATTTTTTAGATAAAAAATATAGCGAGTTAAAAGAGAAGTTAGGTAATATCGGTGAAAACAAACTTTTATTAATAACAACTATAAAATTAATTGATGAATATTTTGATTTAAAAAAGAGAGTAAATTTACAAAAAGAAAAGTTAGATAATTTATCAAAAAAGTTTCTCGAGTTAAAATCTCTTGCAATTTCTTATAAAGAAAAAAAAGATTCAGAAATAAGAGATTTAAACTCCGAAATCGATAGCTTTAGGAAAATGATCGAAGAAAGCAATAGTTTGTATGAAGATATGTTGGATCGTACAACTAAGTCTTTGGAAAAAATAATTGAAAATACTGAATCTAAGTCACAAATTCAGTAAATGTTAAGCAAAAAACAATTAAGAAAAAAATATTTTCAAATAAGAAAAAGGAATTATTTTGAAGTTTCTAATAGTTTTTATTCTCCTTTAATTAAATTATTGAGCACTGCATCTAATAAAAAATTAGTTTACTTGTCAATTTATTACCCATCTGCTTATGAAGTAAATACACTAAGTTTATTAAATTTGATTAGTAAAAAGAAAAATATAATTTCTTTGTTACCAGTTGTTAATTCTAATAATACAATGAAATTTTTTAAATGGGCATTTCCAGATATTCTACGGGTTAATAAATACGGAATGCTAGAGCCAATTAAGTCCAAGAAATCTTTAGTGCCAAATGTAGCCTTAGTTCCATTGCTTGCATATGACAATGAAAATTATAGGCTTGGTTATGGTAAGGGCTATTATGATAAATTTTTAAACAAATATTTGAAGAAAAATAAAAACATTTTAACTATTGGAGTTGCTTTTTCATTTCAAAAATATAATAAACTTCCAAAATCAAAATTTGATGTGAAATTAGATTATATTTTGACGGAAAAAGGTATTACTTAACAAATATGAATATATTAATTTTAGGAGATGTTTTCGGACCTTCCGGTAGAAAAGCAGTAATAGAAAAACTACCTGACTTAATTAAAAAGAAAAAAATAGACTTTGTAATCGTCAATGGTGAAAATGCTGCAGATACTGGTGTGGGGATTACCAAAAAGATTACTGAAGAATTTTTTAACGCTGGAGCAGATGTTATTACCACGGGCAACCATGTTTGGGATGAAAAAGAAACCGTAGAGTTTATTGCTTTGGAAGATAGATTGTTAAGACCGGAAAATTTAGCAGAGGGATCTCCAGGAAAAGGTTTTGGTGTTTTTAAATCAAAAAATAATAAAAAAGTTGCTGTAGTAAATTTAATGGGAAATATATTTATGAAAAAGTGTGATGATGCTTTTGAAGCAGCAACTAAATTTATAAAAAAAATAAAATTAAAAAAAGATGTTGATTTTATTGTTGTAGATATGCATGGAGAAATAACTAGTGAAAAAATGGCCATGGGATATTTGTTTGATGGTAAAGCCACCATGGTAGTTGGTACGCATACACATGTTCCAACTTCAGATCATAGAATTATGGAAAAAGGAACTGCTTATCAAACTGATTTAGGTATGTGTGGTGACTATAATTCTGTAATTGGAATGAATAGAGACAATTCATTGAAAAAATTTTTAAAAGATTCTTCCGCAGTTAGACATTATCCTGCTCTTGGAGAGGCAACAATTTCTGGACTTTTGGTTTCCGCTAGTGAAAAAACTGGCTTAGCTATAAAAATAGAGCCAATCGTTTTGGGCGGATCTTTAGAAGAAAGAATATAAAAATGGCAGGTCATTCACATTGGGCGGGCATTAAACATAAAAAAGGTAGACAAGACAAACAAAGATCAAACCTTTTTTCTAAACTTTCTAGAGAAATTACTGTAGCCGCAAAACTTGGGGCTAAAGACCCAGATTCAAATCCAAGACTAAGGTCGGCCATACAAGCAGCTAAACAGTCTAATATGCCAAAAGATAATATTGAGAGAGCAATAAGTAAATCCGAAGCAAATTTAAATGAGACCTATGAAAATCTTAGATACGAAGGTTTTGGACCATATAATGTTGCGTTAATAATTGAGTCTTTAACAAATAATAAAAACAGAACTGCTTCAAGCATAAGAACTATTTTACAAAAAAATGGCGGAAGGCTGGGGGAGAATGGCTCGACGTCTCACCTTTTTTTTAGATGTGGTGTTTTAAACGTAAAAAAAAATGAATTAAATGATGAAAAAATTCTCGAATTAGCTATTAATGCTGGAGCCAAAGATTGCATAAGTCATTCTGATTATCATGAAATTTTGTCTGAAAAAGAAGATTTTTATAAGGTAAAAAACGAGATTGAAAAAAAAATAAAAAATTTTTCTTATTCTGGCATAGAATGGAGACCACATAATTATATAAAAATATCTAAAGATAAAGAGGATATAATTAATAAAATTATAGAGTCTTTGGATGAAGATGATGATATTCAAAGCATATTTGTTAATTGTAGGATTAATTTATGAGAGTTATCGGTATCGATCCAGGATTAAGCGGGGCTATTGCAGTTCTTAAAGATAAAAAAATCCAAGAAATATTTGATGTGCCAGTAATGCCAGAAGGCAAAAAAAACAAAAGACAACTTAATAGCGCTCAATTAGTTAAACTAATTAAAGATATTATTTCTGATAATGAGGAAACAGTAGTAGTCGTTGAGCATGTAACAGCCATGCCAGGGCAGGGAGTAACTAGCATGTTTAATTTTGGACAAACATTTGGTGCTATAAAAGGAATTTGTGCCGCTTTAGGATTACCAATTTTTTTTGTTAGGCCAGCTAAATGGAAAAAATATTTTGATTTGATAAATTCATCAAAAGATGCAAGTAGAACCAAAGCTATAGAGATGTACCCCTCTATTTCTGACCAATTATCAAAAAAAAAAGATGTAAATAAGTCAGATGCTATATTAATTGCAAGATTTTATAGTGAAACAAGGCTTAAAGAGGACCTAAAATAAACTAAATTTAAAAAAGTTTTACTCTGAAAGCGTCAAATTCATGACACATTCTAAAAGTATTGAATTGAGATGGAACAAGAAATTGCATCACAAGTTGTTGGATTGGGTGGAGCAAATGATTTCTCACTTTGGCAACTTTTTATAAGAGCCGATTTTGTAGTAAAATCTGTAATTATAATACTTTTAGTTAGCTCCATATATTCTTGGGCTTTAATATTTGATAAATATAAATTATTTAAAAGAATAAATGAGTCTTCTAAAAAATTTGAAGACAAGTTTTGGAAATCAAAATCAGCTGAAAGTTTTAGTAAAACCCTTCCAGCAAAATCTGAAGATCCGATAACCCAAATTTTTATAACCGCAATGGATGAATTGATAAAAACAAAATCAAAATCTGCTGCTGTCCAAAGTGCTCGAGTAGAAAGAGTTCTAGAAATTTCAACAGACAATCAAATTAAAAATATAGAAAAAAATTTTACTTTCTTAGCAACTGTAGGTGCTACAGCACCTTTTATAGGTTTGTTTGGAACTGTGTGGGGAATAATGAATTCTTTTCAATCAATAGCAATTTCTCGTAATACTAGTTTAGCAATCGTTGCTCCTGGTATAGCAGAAGCATTGTTTGCAACTGCTCTTGGGTTATTAGCAGCAATACCAGCGGTGATAGCATATAATAAGTTTAACAGTGACTCAAAAAGATACATAGCAAGAATTGACAATTTTTGTAAAAGATTTTTATCAATAATTTAAATAATTATGTCTTTTAAATTTAATCGCTCTAGAAACGAACCAATGAGCGAAATAAATGTAACTCCTTTCGTTGACGTAATGCTGGTTTTATTAATAATTTTTATGGTTACGGCCCCTTTACTTACAGTAGGAGTACAAGTTGATCTTCCAGAGTCAGCCGCGGACTCTTTACCTGATGATCAGGAACCGTTAACAATAACCATTAATTCTAAAGGTGAAATTTTTATACAAGAACATCAGGTTAATTTTAAAAAAATTGTTCCAAAACTTTTAGCAATCTCTAAAAATAGAACAGACACAAGAATATATGTGAGAGGGGATAAAACTATAAATTATGGAAGAGTTTTAGAAGTTATGGGAACTTTGTCTGGAGCAGGTTTTTCAAAAGTTGCACTTATCTCTGAGCCATACAAAAGTTAAATGAATAATGATAAAAAGCTTAATTTATTCTGTTACGTTTCATGCGCTGATGATACTTTTAACAATCTTGAGTTTGCCATTTATGACTAGGCAACCGATTGATTTACCCCCTATAGTTTCTGTTGAACTAATTCAAATATCAGATGAAACAAATATTCCATACGCGCCTAAGGCTAGAAAAGTTATAGAGAAAGTTAAAGAAAAGGAAAAAAGAGTAGTTTCAGAACAAGCACCTCCTGCGGCAAAAGCAAAAGAGAAACCAGATAGAATTCCTTTACCAGATGAAAAAAAAGAAAAAAAACAACTAGTTAAAAAAAAACAAAATCCTGAAGAAATAAAGCCTGAGATAAGGCAGTCTTCAGAGTTTGAAAAAAAGGAGCTTATAGACACTAACGAAATTGCAGCTTTGATTGATAAGGCAAAAGAAGAGGAGGCATTAACAGAAAAAACTACCAGTAAATTAACCCAAAGCAGTGTAAAAAATTCATTTGCAACAGGCCTTACACTTTCCCAGGAAGATGCACTAAGGGCGCAAATCTTCGGTTGCTGGAGTGTACCTTTGGGACTACCTTTTGACGAAAATCTACTTGTTAGAATAAAACTTCAACTAAAAAAAGATGGTACAATAGAAAAGTCTGAAATAATGGATCATGAAAGAATGAATAGACCTGGGCAAAAATTTTACAAAATCCTTGCGGAAAGTGCTCTCAGAGCTGTGAGAATTTGTCAGCCTCTTAAAGTACCTCCTACAGGTTATGATAAATGGAAAGAATTACAACTAAATTTTGATCCAACTGAAATGCTCAAAGGTTAAAAATGATAAAAAAATTTATATTATTAATAATAATTTTATTAACATCAAACACAGCTAATGCTTTAATCCAAATAGATATTACAAGAGGTAACCTAGATCCATTACCTATAGCTGTTTCACCTTTACATGTTGATCCAAAATCTGAAAATATTGAAGACCTTAAGGTTAAAGAACTAGGAAATAAAATTTCTGAAATAGTAGAAAAAAATTTTAAATCAACAGGCCTATTTAATCCTCTTCCAAAAGATGCTTTTGTTCAAAAACCTGATATTGCACACCTAAAGCCAAGATTTGAAGACTGGAGATTAATAAAAGCTCAAGCTTTAGTAACTGGTAAAATTATAGTCAAGGATGGTAAACTTAAAGTGGAATTTAGGCTTTGGGACCTTACAGCTGCAAAAGAAATGATAGCATTAGCATTTACTACAACACCAAAAAATTGGAGAAGAGTTGCTCATATAATATCTGATAAAATTTATGAAAGATTAACAGGTGAGGATGGGTATTTTGACACTAGAATAATTTATGTAGCTGAGAGTGGACCAAAAAATAAAAGGATAAAAAAATTGGCTATCATGGATCAAGATGGGGCAAATACAAAATATTTGACGCTTGGCAATGAACTAGTTTTAACTCCTAGATTTAATCCAGCTAATCAGTTAGTTACATATCTTTCTTATTTTAGAAACTTACCTAGGGTTTATTTATTAGACATAGAAACTGGAATACAAGAGGTTGTTGGAAATTTTCCTGGTATGACTTTTGCACCAAGATTTTCTCCAGACGGAAAAAAAATTATTATGAGTTTTGCAAAGAATGGAAATTCAGATATTTATACTATGGATATCGAAACAAGGGTTGTTGAAAGAATTACTGACCATTCCTCTATTGACACCTCTCCTTCGTATTCACCAGATGGGAAGTATATATGTTTCAATTCTGACAGAAGTGGCTTGCAACAAATATATACTATGAAAAGTGATGGAAGCAGTGTTAAAAGAATAACTTTTGGAGATGGATTATATGGAACTCCCGTATGGTCACCTAGAGGAGATTTGATTGCTTTTACAAAAGTTAGGAAAGGTAGATTTTATATAGGAGTGATGAGATCTGATGGGACGGGAGAGAGACTATTGACAGAAAATTTTTATCAAGAAGCACCATCTTGGTCACCAAATGGAAGAGTTTTAATATTCTACAGAGAAACAAAAACGCGATCTGATGGAAAGGGTTTTAGTGCAAAATTATGGTCAATAGATATTACTGGTTATAATGAAAGGCAAATCAAGACAGGTACCGATGCATCTGACCCATCTTGGTCTTCATTGCTGTCAAAGTAACTATTATTAGGTGACAAAGTGAGGAATTTATTAGCTAATTAGTACTTGAATAATGTAATATAATTTGAAATATTTAAATAACTTTAGATCTAAAGGAGAAAATAAAATATGAAATTTAATACAAATTTAAGAAATATACTTTTGGTTTTGTTTGCGGCACTAGCATTGAGCGCTTGTTCGACTGCAAAAAAATCAGGTAATCTAGTAGGAGATGTTTATACTGGTAAAGAGACAGTTAAATATTTAGCAGACGGTGTTCCTGACAGAGTGTTTTTTGCTACTAACAAATCTAGCTTAACTACAATGTCAAGAGACACTTTAAGAAAGCAAGCTACTTTTTTAAGAAAAAATAAAGATCTTAATGTAACCGTGGAAGGTCACGCTGATGAAAGAGGTACAAGAGAGTACAACTTAGCATTGGGTGAAAGAAGAGCCAATGCAGTTAGAGATTATCTAATGACTTATGGTATTTCAGGAAAAAGAGTTTCAGTAATTAGTTACGGAAAAGAAAGACCTGTAAATACAGCCTCTACTCCTTTAGCATGGTCACAAAATAGAAGATCAGTAACTGTTAAAGTAAACTAAATAATTACTTAATAATTTTAAAAAAAGACCCTTTGGTGAAACCAACGGGTCTTTTTTTTGCCATTTTGTGTAATTAAAAATGAATCAATGAGAGCATTAAAATTTTTTATCAGTAAGTTAGTAATTTTATTACTAGTATTTAATTTTTTGAGCACCAGTTCTAAATCAGAGGAGGAAGTTATCAAGGCTATTTCCGATCAGATACAAATCATTTTAAAAGATTTAAAAACTTTGGAAAAGGCTGTTTATAAGAACTCGGATATAACTGGATCGACTTCATCTAATAATTTAAACGAAGATGTTTTGACTAAACACTTGCTTAAACTTAATGAGATTGAAAATCAATTCAGAGAACTTACAAATAGATTTGAAGAAATTAATTTTAAAATAGATAAGCTTTCTAATAGAATAACTAAAATTCAATCTGACTCACAGTTAAGGTTTAGAGATCTGGAGTCAGCTGGTTTAACAAAAGATAAAAAAGATGCTTTACCAGGAACTGATAAGCCACAAGATTTTGGTGCTGCCCCTGGATATAAATCAAAAGAAAATTTATCTACCGCTCAAAAAACACAATCAATAGAGTCTGCAACGACAGTAATTCTTCAAGAACCTGAAAAAAAAGAATCTTTATTACCGAACAAACCTCCTAAAGAGCAATATGAGTTTGCACTTAGTTTTATGAAGATAGGAGATTATGAAACTGCAGAGTATACACTTAAGGAATTTATAGAAAAAAATAAAGATCATGACTTAGCTGGAAGCGCACAATATTGGTATGGTGAAACATTTAGAATAAGACAACTGTATTCAGATGCTGCTTCAGCATATTTAGACGGATATCAAAATTATCCAAAAAGTAAAAAAGCACCAGATAATCTTTTAAAGCTGGGTATTACCATGGTTCAGTTAGGTGAAAAAGACCAGGGCTGTTCAATGATTAGTGGAATTAAAAAACAATATCCTAAAGCAAGTAAGTCTGTGTTACAAAAAGCTCAGTATGAGCAAAAAAAATTCAAGTGTGCTAAATCCTAAAAAGGTTTTAGAATTTAGCAATAAAATATCTGAAATTTATTTAAGTTTTAAGTTTAAGCTAGAAAAAAAATTAAACTCCAAAGCTTTTCTAGTTGGCGTGTCAGGAGGTCCGGATAGTCTAGCTCTCACTGCATTAAGTCAAATTTACAAAAGAGAAAAAAAATCAAAAGCATTTTTTGTATTAATAGATCATGGTATTAGAAAAAATTCTAAAGCTGAGGCAAATTCAGTAAAAAAATTATTAAAAAAATATGGTATTTTTTTAAATATAATAAGAAATAAAGAATTAATTAAAAAAAATGTTCAAAATGAAGCAAGAAAAATTAGATATAAGCTGCTTTTAAATTTTTGCAAAAAAAAGAAAATAAAATTTATCTTAACCGCTCATCATAGTGACGATCAAATAGAGACATTTTTGATTAGATTATCCAGGGGAAGCGGTGTGCAGGGATTATCCTCTATGAATAAAGTAACAAAATTAGAAAATAATATTAGTTTATTTAGACCTTTGCTCGAATTAAAAAAAAAGGACCTTACTTATTTAGCTAAGAAAGTATTTGGAAAGGTATTTAAAGACCCAAGCAATGAGGATGAAAAATACTTGAGAACAAGAGTTAGAAATTTAAAAATTAAACTTGAAAAAAGTGGCATTCATCATAATCAAATTATAAAATCAATAGACAATATATCTGCTACTAGAGACACTTTGAACCAGTATACAGAAAGAGCTATAAAGTCATGTGTTGATAAAAAGAAATTTAAAACCTTAATTGATTTGAAAAAACTTTCACAAGAGCCGGAAGAGATAAAATTGAAAGTATTAAGTTATTCTATAAAAAATTTTTCTAAATCTTATTACCCGCCTCGTTCAAAAAAAGTGTTAAATTTATTAAAACAATTAAAAATGAGAAAAAAAAGTAAATTTACCTTAGGTGGCTGTCTATTAGATAGAACAGGCAATTATTTAGAAATTACAAGAGAATTTTAAAGAAAAAGTAGCTAAAACTAGATTAATTACTTCAACTAATACAATTTGCCTTATTTACTTTTTAAAATTAACTTATAGTCTGCTCTTGTTAATTATAAAAAAATACTTAGATATATAAATATGAATTTAAGAAATTTAATAATGTGGCTAATCATCGTCCTACTTTCAGTAGGGCTATTTAACTTATTTCAAAATCCTAAAAGAGTTAATTCCGCTGGTGACAAAGTTGCCTTTTCACAATTTTTGAATGAGGTAGATTTAGGTAGAGTCGTTGAAGTTGAAATTCAAGGTATAACATCAAAGGTGTTCTATCTGATGGAAAAACTTTTAATACATACTCTCCAAATTACCCAAATTTAGTAGAGAAGCTTTCCGACAAAGGAGTAAATATAGTTGCAACACCTTTAGAAGATAAAATGCCTTCATTGCTTGGTATATTATTATCTTGGTTTCCAATGTTATTATTAATTGGTGTATGGATATTTTTTATGCGTCAGATGCAAGGAGGAAAAGGTGGAGCAATGGGTTTTGGAAGATCTAAAGCGAAATTGTTAACAGAAGCACAAGGTAAAGTTACTTTTAATGATGTAGCAGGTGTAGAAGAAGCCAAACAAGAAGTGGAAGAAATTGTAGAATTTTTAAGGGATCCAAAAAAATTTAGTAGACTTGGAGGAAAAATTCCTAAAGGTGCATTATTAATAGGACCTCCAGGCACAGGAAAAACTTTATTAGCAAGAGCGATAGCTGGCGAAGCAAATGTTCCATTTTTTTCAATATCTGGTTCAGACTTTGTAGAAATGTTTGTAGGCGTAGGAGCTTCCAGAGTTAGAGATATGTTTGAACAAGGAAAAAAACATGCTCCTTGTATTATTTTTGTTGACGAGATCGATGCTGTTGGAAGAAGTAGAGGCGCAGGTTTAGGAGGAGGTAACGATGAAAGAGAACAAACTCTTAACCAGCTTTTAGTGGAAATGGATGGTTTTGATACAAACGAAGGAATTATTTTAATAGCCGCAACTAACAGACCAGATGTACTAGATCCAGCTTTATTAAGACCAGGAAGATTTGATAGACAGGTAGTAGTTCCAAATCCAGATATAATTGGAAGGGAAGCTATACTTAAAGTTCATGTTAAAAAAATTAGCACTGGTCCAGATGTAAAATTGAGAACAATTGCTAGAGGAACTCCAGGTTTTTCAGGAGCAGATTTAGCTAATCTAGTTAACGAGTCTGCTTTGTTGGCAGCAAGAAAAAATAAAAGAGTTGTTACCATGTCTGATATCGAAGAAGCTAAAGATAAAGTTATGATGGGTGCAGAGAGAAGATCGATGGTAATGACAGAAGATGAAAAGAAATTAACAGCTTACCATGAGGGTGGGCACGCTATAGTCGCTTTAAATGAAAAGGCTTCAGATCCAATTCATAAAGCAACAATTATTCCTAGAGGAAGAGCACTAGGAATGGTAATGAGATTACCGGAGAGAGATCAGTTATCAGTCACTAGAGAAAAGATGTACTCAGACATAGCCGTTGCAATGGGAGGAAGAATTGCAGAAGAAATTATTTTCGGTCATGACAAGGTTACTTCAGGGGCATCATCAGATATAGACATGGCAACAAAAATGGCAAAAAATATGGTTACGAGATATGGTATGAGTAAAGAACTTGGTCCATTAGCTTACGGTGAAAATGAAGACGAAGTATTTCTTGGAAGACAAATAGCTAGACAACAACACATGTCAGAAGAAACAGCAAAAAAAGTTGATGCTGAAGTTAAGAAAATAGTTGAAAAAGGATATGAAAGAGCGAAACAAGTTCTTACTGAAAAAATTGATGATCTTCACAAATTAGCCAAAGCTCTTTTGGTTTATGAAACATTAACTGGTGACGAAATAAGAGACTTAATTTTAAAGAATATCAAGCCATCAAGATCATTCAAAGATGATATTGAAAATGATGATAAAGAGTCTTCAGCTCTAGATTCGTTAGGCCTTAAACCCAAACCCGCAGTTTAAAAAGCAATTTCATGAATAAATATTACACTAGAGCGTGTAATTTTTATTATGGCAGCAATGCAAAATCATTAATCAAGAAAAGATTAGCTCTTCCTCTATGCGGAAATCAAAACATTGCCTTTGATAAAATTGAAATTTTAACAAGAAAAAAAAATAAAGTTATATCTAAAACTATACATATAAATAAAGTTAATAATTTAAATTTTTTGTCAAAAAAAAAAATTAAGAAAGATTTAAAAAAAATAGTTTCAAAAAGGAAAAATTTTTTAAGAAATATAAATTTTAAAGAACCTTCAATTATGGGTATTTTAAACTTAACCCCGGATAGCTTCTCAGATGGAGGAAAATTTAATAAAAAAAATAAATCTAAAAATCATATTTTGAAAATGATAAATTCAGGAGCAAAAATTATTGATGTTGGAGGTGAGTCGACAAGACCAGGTTCAAAAACAATTCCACCAAAACAAGAATGGAAAAGAATTAAACACGTTATAAAAAATTTTAAAAAAAAACACAAAAAAGTTTGTTTGTCCATAGATACAAGAAAATCAGAAATAATGATCTTGGCAATAAAGTATGGTGTTGATTTAATAAATGATGTTTCAGGATTTGCCTATGACGAACAATCATTACCAAAACTAAAAAAATATGATATTTCAAAAGTCATTCATCACATGCAAGGTACTCCAAACACAATGCAAAAGAACCCAAAATATAGAAACGTTCTTCTAGATATTTATGATTATTTTGAAAAAAATATAAAAAAAATTAATAATAAAAAAATTGTAATAGATCCTGGTATTGGCTTTGGTAAAAATCTGAAACATAATTTGACTTTAATTTCTAAGATATCTTTGTTTCATAGTCTTGGCTTTCCTATTTTGATTGGAACTTCTAGAAAAAGATTTATTAGTCAAATATCTGGAAAGCATGATAGTAAAGAAAGAGTGGGGGGAACTTTAGCTTCCGTTCTTTTTTTATTATCACAAGGGGTACAAATATTTAGAGTGCACAATGTCAATGAGATTAAACAAGGTATTTTGGTATTTAGAAAGATATTATCAAATTTAAAAAATTAATGAAAAATAAATATTTTGGAACAGATGGAATTAGAGGAACTGTAAACCAAGGAAACATAACTGGAGAAAAATTTTTTAAGTTTGGTTTAGCTTCTGGCACATATTTTAAAAATCAAAAAAAAACTAAACAAGTCGCAATAATAGCTAAAGATACGAGACTTTCAGGATATACTTTGGAGCCAGCATTAGTATCAGGTTTGGTGTCTGGAGGAATGCACGTTTTTACATTAGGTCCGTTACCAACAAATGGACTTGCAATGTTAACCAAGTCTATGAAAGCAAATATGGGCATTATGATTACAGCATCTCACAATCCCTATTATGACAATGGTCTTAAATTATTTGGACCAGATGGAATGAAGTTGTCGAACAAAATTGAAAAAAAAATTGAAAAATTAATAGATGCTAAAAATACTAGACAACTAACAAATCCAAAATTATTAGGTAGAGTTAAGAGATTAGAAGATGGTAACGATAAATATATAAATATTTTAAAAAAAAATTTTCCTAAAAATTTTCATTTAAGAGGAACTAAAATAGTTTTGGATTGTGCAAATGGAGCGAGCTACAAGGCTGCTCCTAAATTGCTTAAACAACTAGGAGCTAAAGTTATATCTATTGGTATAAGACCTAACGGCCTAAATATTAATGAAAAATGTGGTTCCACTTATCCATTTAAGATTCAATCAGCAGTGAGAAAGCTCAAAGCTCATGTTGGAATATCATTCGATGGAGATGCTGATAGAATTATCATGTGTGATGAAAAAGGTAAAATAATAAACGGAGATCAAATTATTGCTATGTTAGCTAGAAGATGGAAATCAAAAAAAATTTTAAGAGGAGGAGTTGTGGGAACATTAATGTCCAATTATGGCTTAGAGATTTTTTTAAGAAATGAAAAAATCAAATTTTTTAGATCAAAAGTGGGAGATAGGTATGTTAAAGAAAAAATGAAAAAATTAAATTTTAATTTGGGCGGAGAACAGTCCGGGCATATAATTTTAGGAAAATTTGCAACTACTGGTGACGGATTAATGGTTGCATTAGAGGTTTTGTTTTCTTTAAGAAAAGGAAAAAAGGCTAGTAAAGTATTAAATGTTTTTAAACCACTTCCGCAAATTTTGGAGAATATTAATGTTAAGGATAAAAATATAATCAGCAAAGCTAAATGTAAAAAAGCAATTAATAAAGCTAACAAACTCATGAAATATAATGGAAGGCTTTTAGTAAGAAAATCTGGAACCGAACCAAAAATTAGAATTATGGGCGAATCTTATAATAGAAATTTGATTTTGAAATGTATAAAAATGATCAAGAGATCAATTAAATAAATTGAAACCTAAATCTAAAATTTTAATAATAGCAGGATCCGACTCTTCTGGAGGCGCAGGAATTCAAGCCGATATAAAGACAGTAACGGTTTTAGGTAGCTATGCAATGACAGCGATAACTGCTGTTACAATTCAAAATACAACGGGTGTGAGATCCGTTGTACCTATAAAACCTAAAGATATTGAAAAACAAATATTATTTACATGTAAAGATATAAAACCAAATGGTATAAAAATTGGAATGCTTCATTCTTCGCAAGTAATAACTTCTGTCACAAATGCTTTAAAAAAAGTTAGGACCTCTAACATAATTTTAGATCCAGTTATGGTTGCTAAAGGAGGGGCTAGATTAATCAATCAATCGGCAATTAAAACTTTGAAAGACAAGCTAATGAGAAAAGCTTACTTAATAACACCCAACATTCCTGAAGCTGAAGTTTTAACTAAAATAAAAATTAGAGGTTTAGAAGATATGATTCATGCTGCCAAGATTTTGCTTAAATTGGGAGCTAATAATGTTCTGATTAAAGGTGGTCATAGAAACACAAAATATATGGAAGACGTTCTGTTAAGCAATAAAGACATCCATATATTTAGAAGTAGAAAAATTAAAACTATAAACACACACGGTACAGGTTGCACTCTATCAAGTGCAATCACAACTTTTTTATCATGTGGAAAAACTTTAAAGAAATCCTGTGAGTTAGGAATTAAATATGTTAATCAAGCAATAGGATCGAACCCGGGTTATGGTAAGGGTCATGGTCCTATAAACCATTTGAATTCAATATTGATAAATAAAAAATTTAAATAATGAAAAATGTAGTTGTTGTCGGATCTCAATGGGGAGACGAAGGAAAAGGAAAGATTGTTGACTGGCTTTCGAGTGAAGCTGATGTTGTTGTTCGTTTTCAAGGTGGACACAACGCTGGCCACACCTTGGTTATTGATGGAGTTACTTACAAGCTAAGATTATTACCCTCTGGAATAGTTAGGAAAAATAAAATTTCAATAATAGGAAATGGTGTTGTTGTGGATCCCTGGGCTCTACTTGATGAAATTAAAGAAATAAAGTCAAAAGGAGTAATTGTAAATGAGAAGAATTTAATACTATCTGAATCTGCTAACCTTATTCTTCCTTTTCATAAAGAAATGGATGAAATAAGAGAAGATGCTGCTGGAAAGGCTAAAATCGGGACAACAAGAAGAGGAATTGGCCCTGCTTACGAAGATAAGGTTGGAAGAAGATCAATTAGAGTAATGGATTTAGTTTCTGAAACGAACTTAGATCACAGACTTGAAACTGTTCTCATTCACCATAATGCTATAAGAAAAGGTTTGGGGAAGAAGATTTTTGAGAAAGATCAACTAAAGAAAGATTTATTGAAAATTGCTCCAGAAATATTAAAATTTTCTCAGCCTGTTTGGAAAAAATTAGATGAATTCAAGTTAAAAGGTAAGAAGATATTGTTTGAAGGGGCTCAAGGTATTTTACTGGATGTAGATCACGGTACTTACCCTTTTGTGACATCATCTAATACAGTAGCTTCTTCAGCAGCAACAGGAACTGGCTGTGGACCAAATACTATAAATTATGTTCTAGGTATAACAAAAGCTTATACAACAAGAGTTGGAGAAGGACCTTTTCCTACTGAATTAAAAGACAAAACTGGAGAACTGCTGGGCAATAGAGGAAAAGAATTTGGAACAGTCACTAGCAGAAAAAGAAGATGTGGTTGGTTCGATGGAGTACTAGTGAGACAAACAATTAAAATTTCTGGCATCAATGGAGTAGCACTTACAAAACTAGATGTTTTAGATGAGTTGGATGAAATTAAAATGTGTGTAAAATATGAAATTAACGGAAAAGAAACTGACCACTTGCCTGCAGCAGTTGATGATCAATTAAAAGTTAAGCCAGTTTATCAAACCTTTCCTGGATGGAAAAAGTCAACAAAAGGAGTTAGAAATATAAAAGATCTCCCGGAAAAAGCCAGGAATTACGTTAGTGCAGTAGAAAACTTTATAGGCGCTAAAATTTCAAGTATCTCAACAAGCCCTGAAAGAGAGGATACAATTCTTTTGGAAAATCCTTTTAAAAGTTAATTTTTTGGTAATAAATTTTTTGACTTACTAGAGTTCAACATAGCTCTTTGGAGTTTTTCAAAAGCTTTAGTTTCTATTTGCCTAATTCTTTCTCTACTAATTTTATATTTTTTACTAAGTTCTTCCAAAGTTTTTGGATTTTCTGCCAATCTTCGAGCTTCTAAAATTTCCTTTTCTCTTTGATTAAGGATTTTTATAGATTCTCCTAGTAATTCCTTTTTATCATTAAATTCTTGTTGTTGAGATAACACCAGTTCTTGATCCAAACGATCATCAACCAACCAATCTTGCCATTCATCACCTTCTCCAGCCTTTATTGGATCATTAAGGGATTTTTCATGACCCATCATTCTTCTATTCATATTTATAACCTCTTGTGAGTCAACATCTAACCTTTTTGATATTTCTGATACTTGCTCATTTCTTAGATCTCCCTCTTGATTAGGCGCGATCTGGCTTTTTAATTTTTTTAGATTAAAAAAAAGTTTTTTTTGTGCAGTGGTAGTTCCCATTTTTACCAAACTCCATGATCTCAAAACATACTCCTGAATAGCAGCTTTAATCCACCACATTGCATAAGTAGCCAATCTAAAACCTTTATCAGGATCAAATTTTTTGACTGCTTGCATTAAACCAATATTACCTTCAGAAATTAATTCACCAACTGGAAGACCATACCCCCTATAACCCATTGCAATCTTTGCAACTAATCTTAAATGACTTGTGACAAGCTTGTGAGCAGCTTTTAAATTTCCTCTATCTTTCCAATTTTTAGCTAGCATGTATTCTTCCTCAGCATCAAGTATTGGAAATTTTTTAATTTGAGATAAGTATAGAGATAACCCCCCAGAAGACGATGGGGTTGGTAAATTTGAAATTTCTTTTTTTTTATTCATATTTCTATGCCTATTTACATATTACATCATTAATTTTCAATTACTAAGTTTGTTAAGTAAATCCAACAATTTTTTGTAATCTTTTGGCAATTGAGACTCAAAATTAATAAATTTCTTATTTGTTGGATGTATAAAACCAAGACTTTTAGCATGTAATGCCTGTCTATTAAGATGGTTTAATTTTTTTTCAAAATTCTTGTCAATTTTTTTAAACTTTAAATTTTTTTTTCCGTACTGTCTGTCACCTAACAAAGGATTTTTCTTATAGGAGAAATGAACTCTTATTTGATGCGTTCTTCCAGTTTCTAACTGACATTCTATGAGGCTTATTTTTGGAATATTTTGAATATTATAAATTTTTTTTGTAAAATAATTTGTTATAGCTTTTTTTCCTCTAGCTTCACTTACGGCCATAAGTTGACGATTTTTTTTACTTCTTGCAATCAAAGTTTCAATTTTTCCATTTAATGGTCTTATTACGCCCCAGACTAAAGCTAAATATTTTCTTTTGATAGTATGATTGCTAAACTGTTCTCCTAATTTAGAATGAGCTAAATTATTTTTTGCTACTACTAACAAACCACTGGTTTCTTTATCTATTCTATGAACAATTCCTGGTCTGAGGTTGCCATTTACATCAGATAATTTTTTTTTATATTTATAAATCAGCCCGTTAACTAGTGTATTTTCATAATTGCCTGCGCCAGGATGAACAACCATACCCGACGGTTTGTTAACAATAATAATATCTTTATCTTCATAAACAATATCAAGTTTAACTTTTGATGGTTTGAGATTAAAATTTGTTTCTCTTTCAAGGTTTATAGTTACTGTATCATTAATTTTAATTTTTTTTGATGGTGAATTAATTATTAAACCATTAATTTTTACTTTTTTTGACTCGATAATTTTTTTTAGACTAGACCGTGTTAAACTAGTTATTTTTTTAGCAAGGATTACGTCCAATCTATTTCCCACATCCTCTTTCGTTGATAAGAATTTTATTGTGTTATTAGTCATTTAAATTTAAATTATATTCATTTGCGTTCGTAGCTCAACTGGATAGAGCGTCTGACTTCGGATCA
>MDSV01111027.1_pt1 | contig 25932 bp, 27 predicted proteins | sample 810851 | NCBI WGS metagenome assembly MDSV01 (sample SAMN05326640, study PRJNA326480) | marine metagenome | isolation source: seawater | place: Atlantic Ocean: North East | collected 2012
GAATATAAAGGAAAAGTATCAAAAATAATATATCAATTGCAAGGTGGATTGAGATCATCAATGGGATATATTGGAGCAAAAAATTTAGAGGAGATCAACAAAAAGGCAAAATTTATTAAAATTACTAAAGCTGGCTTTTATGAAAGTATGGTTCACAGCGTAGAAATGACACAAAAAACAATAAATTATAAATTATGATAAAATTTTTTATTAATATCTTTATTTTAATATTATTTCTTCCAAGTATTTTATTAGCTAAATCAGAATATTTTCAAGAGGGAATTAATCTCTTTAACAATAAAAAATTTAAAGATGCTAAATTTAAATTTGAACAGGAAATAGTAATCAATCCAAAAAGTGAACAATCGTATCTGTATTTATCAAAGATATTTAACAAACTTGACAAAAAAATTTTAGAGGAAGAAAACTTAAAAACTGTAATACTAATTAATCCAAAAAATGAAGAAGCTGTCTACAATTTAGCAAAATTAAAATTGAAAGAATCTGATTTTATAAAAAGCATAGAGCTTAATAAAAAATTAAAATTAATTTGTAATAATTTTTGCACTCAAAGTGAAAAATTAGAAATTGAAATTGACAATTTATCTAAGAAATAAATGCAATTTCAAAATGATAAAGATAAAGTTTTAATCATAGATTTTGGGTCTCAAGTTACAAAATTAATAGCAAGAAGAGTAAGAGAACTAGGTGTTTATTCTGAAATTGTTACACCCTCAGATGTCAAAAAAATAAAAAATTTTACAAACATACAAGGATTTATTCTGTCAGGCGGTCCCTCAACTGTTACGGAAAGAAAGTTTCAGAATGTGCCTAAAGAAATATTTAATAAAAAAATACCAATTTTAGGGATTTGTTATGGATTACAACTTATAGCTAAAATCTTTGGAGGTAAAATAAGGCCATCAAAAAAAAGAAGAGAATTTGGAAGAGCTTTTTTATTTCAAAAAAAAACTTCAATTTTGACTAAAAATTTTTTAGGTAAAAATAATTCTGTTTGGATGAGCCATGAAGATGCAGTGATAAAATTACCTAAAAATTTTAAAACGATTGCATCTACAAAAAATTCAAAACTAACTATAATTGAAAACTCTGAAAAAAAAATTTATGGGGTGCAATTTCACCCTGAAGTAACACATACAGAAAATGGTAAACAATTGTTTAAAAATTTTTTATTCATGATTTGTAAAATTAAAAAAAGATGGAGCGCATCATCCCAAAAAAAAAGGTTAATAAAAGAAATAAAAAAAATAGTTAAAAATGATAAAGTTATTTGTGCTTTGTCTGGAGGTGTAGATAGTAGTGTAGTAGCACTTCTAATTAATAAGGCAATTAAAAAGAAACTTATATGTATTATGGTCGATACAGGTTTAATGAGAAAAGATGAGTTCAAATATACTTATGAAATATTTAAAAAAAAATACAAATTGAATATTAAATTAATAAATTCATCACAAATTTTTTTAAGAAAATTAAGAAATATAACTAATCCGGAAAAAAAAAGAAAAATAATAGGTAAATTATTTATTGAAGTTTTTGAAAAAGAATCCAAAAAATATAAAGATATTAAATTTTTAGCCCAAGGCACTCTTTATCCAGATATAATAGAAAGTAGGTCTTCTACTGGCAGCAAAACTTCAAAAATTAAATCACATCATAACGTAGGCGGTTTGCCAAAAAAAATGAAATTAAGATTAATCGAACCTTTAAAAGAATTTTTTAAAGATGAAGTAAGAGTTTTAGGCAAATCTTTAGGCTTAGTTAAAAGCATAAATTTAAAACATCCATTTCCAGGTCCTGGTTTAGCAATTCGAATTATAGGCAATGTAACTCCTGAAAGAATAAGAATCCTTCAGCAAGCAGATCATATTTTTATAAATGAATTAATCGAGAAAAAATTATATAGTAGAATATGGCAGGCATATGCTGCTTTACTGCCAGTTAAAACAGTAGGAGTAATGGGGGATTCAAGAACATATGAAAACATTTGTTTATTAAGGGCTGTAACGTCCGAAGATGGTATGACAGCTGATTATTTTAGTTTTCCAAAAAATTTTATAGATAATATATCAAATAAAATAATAAATAATGTAAAAGGTATAAATAGAGTAGTTTATGATATTACATCAAAGCCTCCAAGCACAATAGAGTTAGAATAATGAATCAAAAGATTAAAAAAATTATCCTAAAAAAAAATAAATCAAAGATAATTAGTTTGACAGCTTATTCCAAAAGTATCGCCAGAATTTTAGACAAATATGTCGATATTATTTTGGTAGGGGACTCATTGGCAAATGTACTGTATGGGCACAAGAATACCCACGATATTAGCTTGGATAATATAATTCAGCACTCGTTAAGTGTAAAAAAGGGAGTCAACAAATCTTTATTTGTTGTTGATATGCCTAAAGGAACTTACAAAGATGTGAAATCTGCATTGAAGAATGCAAAATTAATCATGAAAAAAACTCGATGTGATGCAGTAAAACTTGAGAGCAACAAAAAAAACTTTAAAATTATAGAGGAATTAGTAAAAAAAAAATACCTGTAATGGGTCATATAGGGTACACACCTCAGTTTAAGAAAAAATTTAAAATTGAAGGTCAAACAGAATTAGAAATAAATATGCTATTAAATGAGGCTAAATTAGTGGAAAAGGCTGGAGCTTTTTCAGTAGTATGCGAGTGTTTATCACCTAAAGCAGCGCTAAAAATAACAAAAAAAATAAATATACCCACAATTGGCATAGGTTCGTCATCATACTGTGATGGTCAGATTTTAGTTACAGACGATATGTTGGGATTAAGCGGTTTTTATCCTAAATTTGTAAAAAAATACGCAAACCTTGATAGAATAATTGAAAAAGCTGTAAAAAAATATAGTAGAGATGTTAAATTAAAAAAATTTCCAACAAAAAATAATTTTTTAAATGGAACAAAATTTTGAAAGCAAGCCAGATCTTAAAAGCAAACTAGCAGATTTTTTTAGTGAAAATCGTTTGAAGATATTTACTTTAATTACGGTTGTTATATTGATTTCCATTTCAATCACATATGTCCAGTACAGTAATGATAAAAAAAATAACTTGATCGCAGAAAAATATATTAAGGCAGGAATATATTTATCATCTAACAAAACTGAGAAAGCGAAAGAATTATACATAGACATAATTTTAAAAAAAAATGATTTCTATTCTGTATTAGCTTTAAATACATTAATTGAAAAAAATTTAATTTCAGATAAAAATAGAATATTAGAATTCTTTCAAATTATTGAAAAATTTTCATCGACAAAAGACAGAACCGATCTTTTAATTTTTAAAAAAGCCTTATATCTACTTAAAAATTCAGATGACCAAGCTGGCAAAAAATTATTAAAAAAATTAATAGAAAAAAATTCCTCATTAAAACCTATAGCTGAAGAATTATTAGCTGAGTAAATTAATGAGAGTAATTAAATTTTTAATAATTTTAATTTTTTTAACTAGTTGCTCATTTGATAATAAATCTGGAATCTGGATAAACGAAAATGAATTGTCGAGTAATAAAGAAGATTTATTTAAAGAATTTAAAAAAATATCTTCTAATAGAAAAATATTTAATAAAACAGTTCCATTAACCAGTAATTATAATTTTGATACTCCAAAAATTTTTAATAATTTAGATTGGAAAGATACTTTTTACTCAGAAAACAATAACAATTTAAACTTCGCATATAACGATCAAAATAGAATCATTTTAAAAAGTAAAAAACTTACAAGATACAAAATAAATAATTATATTTTAGCTAAAAATAATAATTTAATTTTAAATGATCAGCGAGGAAATATTATTGTATATTCCATTAACGAAAATAAATTAATTTCAAAATTTAATTTTTATAAAAAAAAATATAAAAACATAAAAAAAAAACTTCATATCATTATCGAGAAAAATATTATTTATGTCGGAGATAACCTAGGTTATGCATATGCCTTAAATATAAATGATAATAAAATTATATGGGCAAAAAACTACAAAATCCCCTTCAGATCAAATTTAAAAATTAAGAAAAATAAGATTATTATCTCTGATCAAAAAAACAGCCTGATTTTTTTGGATAAAACTAATGGAAATTTACTTAATATTATACCAACTGAGGAAACTATAGTTCATAATAGTTTCGTTAATAATCTTTCATTAAATAATAATGATATACTGTTTTTAAATTCTTTTGGATCTTTATATTCTATCAATATTGATAATATGAAAATTAATTGGTTTTTAAACTTGAAACAATCGACTAATTTAAATACTACAGATCTTTTTTTTGGAAATCAGATTGTTAATTACAAAGATAAAATAATAGTTTCATCAAATAATAACACTTATCTAATTAACGCTATCAATGGATCAATCATTAAGACTTATAATTTTTCTTCTAATCTAAAACCAATTATTAACAATAACCATTTTTTATTAATCACAAAAAATAATTTGATTCTTGCAATAGATTTGACTTCCAATAGGATAATTTACTCATACGATGTTACGCAAAAAGTTTCTAATTTTTTGAACTCAAAGAAAAAAAATTTAATATTTTACGAAATGCTTCTTATGAATAATAAAATTTCATTTTTTATGAAAAATTCCTTTAAGATTGAATTTAAGATAAATGGGGAATTAGAAAATATTGAAAAACTACCAGCAAAAATTAACTCATTGCCAATAGTCGTAAACAAATCAATCATGTATGTAGATAATAAAAATAAATTAGTAGTTATAAATTAACTGCTGGATTTTCCACTTAACAACGATAATTGCTCAACTTTTACTCCTCTAATATTATCATGAGCTGGTATCGGATAATCTCCAGTGAAATAGTGATCGCTAAATTGTGGAAATGTTGGATTTCTACTTTGATTAATAAGAGCCTTATAAAGTCCGTCCAAACTTAAAAATTTTAAAGATGTTGCTTTAATATATTCACACATTTCATCAATATTTTTTTCATAAGCTAGTAATTCTTTTTTGGTAGGCATATCAACACCATAAAAATCAGGATATTTGATTTCTGGGCAAGCTATTCTTACATGAACTTCTTTTGCACCACTTTCATAAAGCATTTTTATTATTTTATGACAAGTGGTTCCCCTAACAAGAGAGTCATCTATCAATATTATGGATTTATTTTTAACAATTGTCTTGGTAGGACTAAGTTTAAGCTTTACACCCAAACTTCTAATATTTTGTGTCGGTTCAATAAATGTCCTTCCAACATAATGATTTCTAATCAATCCTAATTCAAATTGTTTTTTAGACTGCTCTGCATACCCCAACGCCGCGGGCACTCCTGAGTCTGGGACAGGAACAACTAAATCTGCTTTTGTATCTGTTTCTTTCGCTAATTGAATACCTAGGTTTTTTCTGTATTCATAAGCACACTTGTTGTTAATTAAACTATCTGGTCTAGCAAAATATATATATTCAAAAACGCAAGGTCTCTGTTTTTGAACCGGGAAAGGCTTAATAGATTTAATTTTTTTATCTTCTATGATTACTATTTCTCCATTGGACACTTCTCTAATAAAAGTAGCTCCAACTATATCTAAAGCACAAGTTTCTGACGCAAAGATAAAAGAGTCTTTTAATTTACCTAATATTAGCGGTCTGATTCCAAATGGATCTCTTACACCTACTAGTTTTTTATTTGTAAGCATAACTAGAGCATACCCACCTTGTATTTGAAAAAGAGCATCTATTAACTTGTCAGTAAATTTCTCTCTTTTTGACTTTGCAATAAGCTGAACTATTGTTTCTGTATCACTTGTGGTTCTAAAAATAGCTCCGTCTTTAACGAGAGATTCTCTAAGTAATAAAGCATTCGTTAAATTACCGTTGTGTGCTATGCTAAGTCCTCCCATGTGAAGATCTGCAAAAAAGGGCTGTATATTCCTTATAGAAGTTTCTCCAGTAGTAGAATATCGATTATGACCGATAGCAAACTTTCCAGGTAATTTTTTTAATGTTTCAGAGTCTGTGAAATGATCGCCAACTAAACCTTGTCTCTTTTCGGAATGATAATTTTTTCCATCAAATGACACTATACCACAACCTTCTTGCCCTCTATGTTGTAAAGCGTGGAGTCCAAGAGCAACCAATGCAGACGCGTCCTCGTGATTTGATATTCCAAAAATACCACACTCTTCTCTTAATTTATCTAAATTAAATTTTTTCAATTTTTTCTTTTGTGTCAATTATATCTTCACTAGTTGGAAATTCCTCTATTAATATTTGACTTCCTTTCATAACAAAATCAAATGAAAATGCCTCTTCTGCTGATATACCCCAATTTTGATAAGGATAAAACCAATTTAAAATAGAAAACAAACAAACAGAAACCACGTAACCTTTAAAAAAACCAAATAAAAATCCAAATCCTTTGTCTATTGACCCCACACCCGTCCAGGTAACCGCTCTGCTTAAAGTTTTTCCAATTAAAATTGTTATAAAAAGTGTAAAGATAAATATTGAAACCCCTAATCCTACGTTGTTAATAAATTCTGACTGAATATATTCACTAACTATTGGTTGAAATTTTGGTACTAAAATTATCGTAACTATTGTGGATAAAATCCATTTCATAAAAGAAATTAAGCTTAATGAAAAACCTTTAATGAAGCATTGTAATACAAAATAAAAAAGCACTATCAGGAAAAAAATATCAAATAAATTTATGCTTTTAATTGTCTGTTCAAAAAAATTTATCATCATTCAAAATTATTAACTTCTTCACCAAAAGGTTTAAAAAAAATTATTAATTTTGGTAATAACGTTAAAACTGATAACATTGCCAATAACATTGCTATACCAGTAAAAACTCCGAAATATATCGTTGGAATAAAATTAGATAATACTAATATTGAAAAACCAAATATGATTGTAATCGATGTGTTTAATATTGCAACACCCACAGTGCTATGACATCTATCCAATGTTTCATGATAGTTATTTATTTTTTTAAATTCTTCTTTGAATCTATAAATATAATGAATACTATTATCTACAGCAATTCCAATAGTAATTGCTGCTATAGTAATAGTCATCATATCTAACGGAATTCCAATTAAACCAATTATTCCAAGAATAAAAAAAGCGGCAATAAAATTTGGCACCACACCTATAAAAGAGAGTGTAATATTTCTAAATAATATAAAAAACATAAAGTAAATACCTAATATAACTATACCTAATGTGAGTATTTGGGATTTAAATAAACTTTGTAACAAATTATTAAATAAAATTAATACACCAGCTAATTTATATTCATCTTTTTCTAATCCTAATTTAGTATTTAATTCTAAATTAATTTTTTTAATAAGATCATTTCTTCTTAAATTATTTAGAGAGTCTTTTACTCGAACACTTATCCTTGCTTGATCCTTCTCTACAGATATATATGGTAAAACTATCTCTTCTTTTATTGCCTCAGGTATTTTACTGTATAAAACTGCAATCTCTAAACTTTGTAGTTCTTTCTTATTTAAATCTTCCGCCACCCTCAAAATTGATCCAAAAGAAAGAACTTTTCCAATTTCAGGTAAGGAGTCTAAATAATCATGGACTTTAATGATTTTATCCATTTTATCTCTTGTAAACCAATATTTAGATTTTTCTTCATCAGGGTCATTATCATTTTCCCATTCGTCGAATTCATCGTCTGATTTTTCATCTTTTTGTTTGATTGGAAAATTAATGATTATATTTAAAGGAGTAGTACCACCTAAATCATCATCAATTTTTTTCATTCCTTTGTAAATTTCTGTTTCTTTATCAAAATAATTAATAAAACTATTTTCGACTTCAAGTTTAAAAATTCCAATTACACTTACTAAAATTATTAACAAAGTAGATGCAAAAATAAGTATTTGGCTTTTTTTTGTAAAAGAGGCTAGGGCTTTTGTGATTAATGATTTTTCTGTATCTTTAATATTAATTTCACTATCAGATGTAAGAAGACTTATCAAAGACGGCAATAACAAAAAAGTTACTAGTAAAGATACAATTAAACCTAATGACATCATCCACCCAAAATCAATAATTGGCTTAATTCCACTAAATACTAAAGAAAGAAAAGCACAAATTGTTGTTAAGACAGTATAAAGTATTGGAAGCATCATTTTTTTGCTAGCTTCAAATACAGTTTCGTCATTAGCTTGGTGGGGTAGTTCTTTTTTTAATTGTAAAAATCTTACAGTTACGTGAATATTCATTGCCATATTAAGTATTAACATCAAAGCAATAAAATTTGACGAAATTACTGTAACTTTCCATCCAATTAAACCTAGTAATCCAATCATTATTATTACTGATGTAGAGCATCCCAACAAAGGCATTACCACCCACTTCAAATTTTTAAAAATGAACCATAAAGTCAAAATGATAAAAATAAATACACCAATTCCAAAAACAATAATGTCACTTTTAATATAATTCATCATATCATTAGAAATCATTGGTATTCCGCCGAGATGTATTTTTGCGTTAATACCATATCTATTTATTACGTCTCTAATTTCAGTTATATTTTGATTATTTCTTATATTATAAAGATTCTTATAGTCTTCGTACTCTTCAATAAATTTTTTATAATTTATTTTATCCTCTTTTGATAAACCGGTTTCCACAGACTGATTAAAATATTTATCTTTAACCTTAATATATTCTGCTAACCTCTCATCTTTTTTTAAATAAACTACAATACCTGATGTTTTGCCATCCTTGCTTATAACATAATCTTTGTAAATCGGGCTATTAACGATTTCTTCAAAAGCTCTTTTTCTATCAATTTCTGGATAAGCTAGAGTCTTATAATTTTTAAGCCGCTCCATTAAACCTTCATCAGTACTTTTTAAAAGCGGCACATCTATAACTGTCAATACACTATCTACCCAGGTTAATTTCTCTATTTTAGATTTTAATAATTGTAGATCGAGGATAGTTTCTTTTTCTGTAAAACTTGAAATTGGCGAATAAGTTAAAACTAAAAAATCCTTTGAACCGTAAGTTTGATTAATTTCTCTAAGATATTTAAGATCTGGATCACCTTCAAGTAATAGCGCATCCGATGACGCATCTAAATTAAAATTTTTAGATTGATATAACGAAAAAACAACTAAAATTGACAAAAAAAGTATCGTTATTTTTGAAAAATCAGTAACAATCTTTTTATAAATAATGGCAAACATTAGAACATTTCAGATATATCTTAATTATTTTATAACTAAAGAAAAAATTGAGGCTAATTCTTGCTTAAATCTTTAAATTTTGTGTAAATTCCCTCAAACTCTACTTTAACAGTTCCTGTGGGGCCATGCCTTTGCTTACCTAAAATAATATCTGCTAAGCCGTTTACATCATTCATTTTCGACTGCCACTCTGCGTGCTCTATAGAGCCTAATTTTGGCTGTTTGCGCTCCAAATAATAAGCTTCCCTATAAACAAACATCACAACATCTGCGTCCTGCTCAATTGAACCCGACTCTCTCAAATCAGCCAGTTGTGGTTGTTTATCATCCCTTTGTTCAACAGCTCTGGATAATTGAGATAAAGCCAGAACGGGTACCGACAATTCTTTTGCTAATGCTTTTAAGCCTTGGGTAATTTCGGAAATTTCTTGAACTCTTCCCTCGTTTTTATTTGAACTGGATCTCATTAATTGGATGTAATCAACTACAATTAGACTTAACCCAAATAATCTTTTTATTCTTCTGGCTCTATTACTTAATGTAGCAATTGTAATTGCAGGAGTTTCATCAATATATAAAGGTAAGTTATAAATATTTCTGGAAGTTTCAATATAACGATTTATTTCTTCTTCTGTAACTTTACCACGTCTTATGTCATCTGATTTAATTTTTGCTTGTTCTGAAAGAATTCTGGTAGAAAGTTGCTCAGATGACATTTCAAGAGAAAAAAAAGCTATGGATGATTTTTCTTGTCTTTTTAAAATATGTTGTGCTGCGTTATAAGCGATATTAGTTGCTAGAGCTGTTTTACCCATAGACGGTCTTCCTGCTAAAATAATTAAATCCGATTTGTGTAATCCACCTAATTTTTCATCTAAATCTGAAAGGCCTGTAGGAACTCCAACAATTCCTTGATCGTTTTGCATTGCAAGAGTTGCCATCTCAATAGTTTGGTCTAAAGCTTGATTAAATTTTAAAAAGGATTGAGAGAAGCTTCCTCTTTCAGCTAAATCAAAAAGAGATTTTTCAGTGTCTTCAATTATATTTTCGGCATTTTGCTCTTGAGAATTTGCGTTTAAAGTATCAGAGGATAATTTGTCTGAAATTTGAACAAGTTCTCTTCTAAGATACATTTCATGAATTATTTTTGCGTAGTCAACTGCCTGTTTTACTGATGCTGAAAATCTTGTAAGTTTAACTAAATACTCGGTGCCACCAACTTCGTTAAGCATATTATCTTTTTCAAAAAAATTTTTTAAAGTTATTGGATTAGCGATCATACCTTTATTGTTTAAGCTCTCAATCACTTCATAAATCTTGATATGGGCGGGGTCATAAAAAATATGTGAATTAACTATGGTAGAAACTTCATCAATAATATCATTATTAACTAAAATTGATCCAAGAAGAGCTTGCTCAGCTTCTAAGTTTGAAGGTTGTTTATTCTCAGAGTTTTTTTTAATTGAATTAATTTCTTTCACTAAAATGTATAGTAAAACAAAGGTGTCTTGTATAAAGAAAAAAGTTACACACTTTTTTTTGACGTCTGTGGAAAAGTTATTTAGATTGTATTTTATCTATTTTGATAGATATGTGAGCTTTGACTTCCGAATGAAAATTAATTTCAGCTTTGAATAAACCAATTTTATTCAAATCTTCTTTTAGTATCAATTGGGAAGGACTTACTTCGGCCTCAGTCTTTTCTTTTATTAGATTAGTGATTTCTTTTGGTTTTATTGAACCGTATAATTCTCCATTTTCTTTACACTCTTTGTTAAATGTAAAAGATTTATTATTAATAATTTTTGAAATTTCTTTAAATTTATTTTTAATTTCCGTATTTTTTTTATTAAGTTCATCTTTTTTTTTATTCACGAAATCTGAGTTGATTTTATTATATCTTAGAGCTTTTCCTTGTTTTAAAAGAAAATTCCTACCATAACCATTTTTTACAGTAACCTTGTCCCCTATGTTACCTAAATTCAAAATATTTTCTAATAAAATTATTTCCATCTTAGATTAATCCTAAAATTTTTGCCTTTTTAATTTCTCTTGTAAGTTTTTTCTGCTTTCCAAATGAGACTGATGAGATCTTGGATGATACTATTTTACCGTTATCTGAAATATATTTTTTTAATAAACTTATATTTTTATAATCAACTATTGGAGCATTTTTAATGGATAGCGGACACTTTTTTGAGAATTTTCCATCATTTTTTTGAAATAAACTTAGTTTATTTAGTGAATTTGAACTTCTCTTTTGAAATTTCTTATTTTTTCTTTTCATTTTAATTAATCTTTTTTAAAGAATTCATTTTTTATATCTAACTCTTTATATTTCACAGTTAAATGTCTAATTATTGACCTATCAATTTTTAATTTTTTTCTTATTTGGTCTAAAGTGTTGCCATTACCCTCAAATTTATAATGGATGTAAAAACCTTTCTTATAATTTTTAATTTTTTTTGCTAGGTTTAACAGACCCCATTCTTCAATTTTTAAAACTTTTCCTGAGGAACTGTTTATAATTTCATTATATTTTTCTTTAATTGTTTTTAAATCTTTTTCAGCCAAATCTTGTTTAGCTACAATAGTATTTTCGTAAAAAGCCATAATTTATACTGTTAATCTTGTTTAATTAATTATTTATAAAAACTGGTTTATACTATAATGAATAATTATATCAACACTAATAATTGTTAAATAGACTTATATTAATGAACGCTTTATTATTTCCAGGCCAAGGTTCTCAAGTGGTGGGTATGGGCTCTGAATTTTACCAAAAATATGAAAAAGTAAAAAAAATATTTAAAGAAGCTGATGAAACATTAAATTATTCAATCTCTAAATTAATATTAGAGGGGCCAGCGGACGAACTTCAATTAACTATGAATACTCAACCAGCCATCCTGACTGTAAGTTATTCTATTTTTAAAGTTTTTGAAGATGAATTTGGTTTAGATTTAAATTCATTTAAATATTTCGCAGGACATTCCTTGGGAGAGTATAGTGCTTTAGTTTGTGCAAATTCTCTAACTTTTAAAGACTCTTTATATTTATTACATGAAAGAGGGAAGTCTATGCAAGAAGCAGTACCAGTTGGTCAAGGGAGCATGATTGCAGTTCTAGGAATGAAAACTCCAGAAATAAAAAGTTTATTAAATTCCAAGAAAGAAAAAAATGGTGTTTGTGAAATAGCAAATGACAATGCGGATGGTCAAGTAATCATAAGCGGAGATAAAGAAAGTGTTGAGTCTTTTAAAATTTTGTTAAAAGAAAAAAAAATTAAGTCAATACCACTTAATGTGAGTGCACCTTTTCATTGTTCATTAATGAAACCCGCCGCAAAGAAAATGGAAGAAAAAATACATTCTACAAAATTTTTAAATCCATCGCATAAAATCATAAACAATGTTACAGCAAAATCAGAAGATAATTCTGAAACAATTAAAAAACTATTAGTAGATCAAATTTTTTCTACAGTAAAATGGCGAGAAAGCATAATTGAGATGTCAGAAACTGGTGTCAAAAATTTTATAGAAATAGGACCAGGAAAAGTCTTAACTGGCATGGTTAAAAGAACAATAAAAGATGTAAATTGCTTTTCAATTAACTCAATTGCTGATATTAAAAATTTTACAGATGAATTTAAAAAATAAAAAAATTTTAATCACGGGCGCAACTGGTGGAATTGGTAATAGTTTAGTAGAAAAATTTACTAGTTTAGGATCAATAGTTGCAGCTACAGGTACTAATGAAGAAAAATTGAATAATTTAAAAAAAAAATATCCCGAAATTTATATTGAAAAATTTAAATTAGATGAACATAACAAAATTGAAAATTTTATAGATAGTATAAACAAAAATTTAGATGGCATAGACATTTTGGTAAATAATGCAGGAATTACTTTAGATAATCTTTCTATTAGATTAACAGAAGAAAATTGGAAAAGAGTACTTGACATAAATCTAACAGCTAGTTTTTTACTTTGTAAACATACTATTAAAAAAATGCTCAAAAAAAAATTTGGAAGAATTGTAAATATAACTTCAATTGTAGGACATACTGGTAATTTAGGTCAAGCAAACTACGCTGCTTCTAAAGCAGGCATTGTAGCTTTCTCAAAAAGTCTAGCTATTGAGTACGCAAAAAAAAATATTAACATTAATTGTGTTTCTCCGGGATTTATAAAGACAGAAATGACAGATAAAATTAATGATGAATTTAAACAATCTTTGATTAACAAAATACCTCAGGGTGAGCTTGGAAGTGGAGAAGATGTTTCTAATTGTGTAGCTTTTTTGGCGTCTGACATGGCAAACTATATTAACGGCGAAACCATACATGTTAATGGTGGAATGTATATGGCTTGACAATTCTGTTTATTAATCTATTAAGAAATTAAAAATATACGAAAGGATTCCATGTCAGATAATGTAAAAGATAAAATAAAAAAAATTGTTGCAGATCATCTTGGTATTGAAGAAGAAAAAGTAACTGAAGAAGCTAGTTTTATAGACGATCTTGGCGCAGATAGTTTGGATACTGTAGAATTAGTAATGGCTTTTGAAGAAGAGTTTGGGTCTGAAATTTCTGATAGTGAAGCAGAAAAAATTCTAACTGTTGGTGACGCAATTAAATTTATTGAGAGTAAATCTAGTTAAATTTCCTATTTTATGACACATGATACAAAAAATATCATGGTTATATTGTCTTCGCCTTCTGGAGTTGGCAAAACAACTCTAACAAAAAAAATTCAACAAAAATATCAATCATTTAAGATTTCAGTGTCGCATACAACTAGGTCACCAAGGTCGAACGAGGTAAATGGAATAGACTATCACTTCGTTTCAAAAAAAAAATTTGAAGAATTAATAAAGACTAAAAAATTTTACGAATATGCAAAAATTTTTGAAAATTACTACGGGACACTAAAAGAAAACGTTGATCAAACTATATTAATTAATGACATAATATTTGACATAGACTGGCAAGGAACTAAACAGCTATCTAATTATGAAAACTTAAATTTGGTTAAAATATATTTAATTACAAACAATAAAGAAGAACTTAAAAAAAGACTAATTAAAAGAAACCAAAACACAGAGGATGAAATTAAAAAAAGGTTTAATTCTTTTGATGAAGATATTAAACATTGGAACGATTATGATTATATAATAATTAACAAAAATCTTGATGTTTGTTTTAAACAAATTGAAAGTATAATCTTAAATGAAAAAAATTTCAATTTCATTTCTCAAATAACTCAGTAATTTTGTAAAATATTTTCGGACCCAGTTCTGTGGGTCTTACATTTAATTTTAATTCTTTTATCTTTGTAATTTTTTTTGAATCAAGAATTTTTTTAATATTTTTATTAATCATTTTTCGTTTATTGGAAAAAAGGATATTTGTAACCAACTCTAAATTTTCAATTTTTTTAACTTTAAACACAACATCCTTATTAACTTTAAAATAAATAACCATAGATGTCACTTTAGGCCTTGGAACAAAACAATTTGGAGAAACCAAAAATTTATTTTCAATATTTAATTTTAAATTAGTTAAAATTGACAATCTTCCATATTTAGGAGAAGGGAACTTACTTATAATCTTTTCACCTAACTCTTTCTGAAACATGAAAATGATTCCATCTATACAAGATCTTAATTTTTTTAATTTAATAATTTTAACTAGAATTTGAGATGAAATATTATAAGGAAGGTTTCCTAAAATTACTGTGTTTTTTTTGACAATTTTATTTATATCAAAAGATAAAATATCATCATTAAATACTTTTAAATTTTTGTTTTTTGAGTATTTTATTTTTAACTCTTTTGACAAGAAAAAATCTTTTTCAATTATTATCAAAGATTCAGGTTTTTTTTTTAAAATTTCATCAGTTAAATCTCCTTTTCCCGGTCCGATCTCTATTACATTTTTTTTTTTTAGATTATTTAAATTTATTATTTTATTTAAAATATTTTTATCTTTTAAAAAATTTTGACCAAGGGATTTCTTTGCAAAAATCATTTTTAAAATTTACTTATAAACTTTATACATTTTAAAAGGCTAGTAGGATTTGCTTTTCTTTTATTTATTAAATCGTGAGCCACACCATGATCTGGAGAAACTCTTAAATACTTTAAACCTAAAGTGATATTTATAGCATCAAATTTAAATAGAGCCTTGAAAGGACTTAAAACTTGATCGTGGTACATGCCGACTACAACATCATATTTTTTATATTCATTAATAAAAATGGTATCAGCGGAGAATGGTCCTTTAATATTGATGCCTTTATTTTTTAATTTTTTTATTGTAGGTATAATAATTTTCTGTTCTATGGAGTTTTTTCTAAACTCAGAATTATGAGGATTCAAACCAAGTAAACAGATTTTGGATTTCTTTTTTTTTATTTTTTTATACCAAGCATCAATAGTTTTAATCTTTTCAATTATAACCTTACCATTAATTCTTTTTGATACATCTTGAAGGTCTATATGTGTTGTAATCGGGGACACAGAAATTTTCTCATTTGAGATTAACATAACTTCTGAATTTTTTTTTGATCTACATTTTTTTGCAAAAAACTCTGTTAATCCACCTTTTTTATTGCCTAATAAATTTTTATTTATCGGACAATTAATTAATCCACTCACGAGCGGATCTAATGATAATTTATGAGCTAAATTCAATGATTTTCTAATAAATTTTTTACATTCTTTTACTGTAACGTTAAAAGAGTTTTTAAATGTCAAATCAATATTTAATATTTTCAAATTCTTATTAGAAGGCAAATCATTTATATTTTTTACAATCTCGATCTTAGAAGAGTATCCGAGCCTTTTTAATTGACTTTTTATTAATTCATAATTTGTAATTATATAAATTCTTTTTTTTGTAGTGCTATCAATATTTTTCCAACATTTTAAAATAATTTCAGAATTTATACTGTTTGGGTCTCCACTAAATATCAATATCTTTTTATTCATTTGGTTGTTCAATTAATGTTGAATTTTTAAGCTTTGATAATAAACTTTGCGAATACAAGTTATATAATTCATTTCTTTTTCTATTGATTAGATTTTCTCTTAGATTTTCAATATTTAAATTTTTAACATCAGATTGTCTTTTTTTTTGTACCTTAAGAATCGTAGCAGAACCCGAATTAATAATTGGTTTACTTATATCACCTTCATTTAAATCTTTTAAAACTTGAATAATTTTTTTTGAAAGCGAATTATAATTTACCCAGCCTAAATCTCCTTTAGCACCGGAAGAAGGAGAAGTGCTAAATTTAAGGGCTACATTTTCAAATCCAATTTCATTAATTAAGTTGATGATTTCACTAATTTTTTTTTGATCAGTGTTATTATTGTTAATTGAAAATTCTATTTCTGAAAGTCTTAGTTGCAAAACATTTTTTTGTTTACTTAAAATTTCCTCTATTTCTTTATCTATAATATTTTCATTAACTTTTACCTGATTAGCATAAGTATTTAAAATAAATTTTTGCCACTTAAACTGTATCTCGATTTCCTCTTTAAATAGTGAAAAACTAATATTATTTTCTTTGAATGTTTCTTTTAATTCTTCAATATTATTAGAAGAAATTGAATTTAAATAATTTAAAACTCTTGTTTCATCGATTTTTAATTGATGTTTCTCTAACTCAATCTCTTTGACTTTTTTTTCAATTAAGGAGTCTAATGATTGCCCCTTAAGCTTATCTATACTATTTTGATTTATCGCTTGATTTGAAAGTATCAAAGTAGTTAAAATTTTATTTTTTACTTCATAATTAGTAATTATTTTATTTCCAATTTTTAAAGAAATTGTATTATTAATTCCACTATAGGAATTTATATTTGAAAAAAAAAAAAATATTAAAATAAAAATAATATTTAATTTCATCTACTTACTGACGGAGAGCTAATGCTTCCAAAGGGTGTTAAAGTAATTTTAAACATTAACGAGTTCTCTGGTTCTAACTCAGAGTCATTATAAAATTCTCTTCTATAAACAAGACCAGCTCTCAAACAATCGTTCATGTACTCATAACTTAAGTTATAAAATTCTGAAGAGTCTGAAATTAAATTTCTTTTAGTTTCAAATGATACGAGACTATTTTTATTTGTATAATCAATTTTAGTTTTAAAGTATTCCTGATCACCAATGTGATTATTTTCTAAAATATATCCAAATCCTATTTTCATTGGATCAAAATTAAAATTAGAATTAAATTCATTATAGTTAAATGCTTTATAATTCTGATCTAACGAAAAATTATAAATTAAATCTAGTTTTTCATTCACCTCAACTTTTGAACTACCAACTAGATCTGAAAGTTTTTCATCTAAACTAGTTTTAGATGCCATTCTTTTATTTTCTTTTTCATTAATTATTTGAGCTACAGAGAAATCAAACTTTTTATTATTATCGCTTATTTCATAATCCAAACCAACTGTTGCACTTAACCCTGTTTCAAAATTGTTTAAATTGTCCAATCTATCCATACTGAAAGCTGTTAGAGGAGTTAATCTATTTCCATCTGTTTCTTTACGCATGCTACCTGGTGCGTATCTTAAAAGAAATTTAGGTTTTAATAAATGAGAACCAAAATTATTTTCTTTTTTTAAATGTAATTGAGTTAAATATCCAAGACCTCCAAATAATTCGTTGGTTGTATCTTTCTTAAATTCATCAACATTTTTTGTTTCATAATTAATATTTTTCAAATTTCCCAATAGTTTATTTTTAAATATTGAATTTCGATTAAATGTATTATTCCAACTAAAATCATTAATTAAAAAATTTGTAAACTTATTAGTTTCATATTTTCTTACTTTTAAATTTGTTTGTAAATCTAAAGTTCCAAAAGTACTATTATTGATCAAATTTTTATTGACTGTAAGATCTGGATAAATGTATTCATATTTGTCATCATAATCTTCTTTAAGAGTTTCATATACACTTGTGTTAAAACCAAAAAATAAATCATCGTTTTCAAATGAATAATCAATAGAATTTTCTAGTATTTGTTTATTATAATCAATTAGATCAGACTCAAGTTTATATAATTTTAAATATTTATCATTTGATACTTCTTGAGTTTTAAGATTAAAAAATCCCTTTCCTCCATTATCAAAATTTAAATTTTTTGTAAAACTAGAAAAAAAATGTGATTTACTACCTGACTTTTTTTTAGAATTTGTTTTTTTAAATCCTTCTGTATAACCGAAATCTGCCAAAATATTCGAATTTTTGAAAACTTGATGATACTCACCATTGAAAAGAGGATTTTCAGAAGCATAAAATTTATTTGTCAGAGTAAAATTTTTATCAGGCCTTAAAGCAAAAAAATAAGGAACAGTTATCCCCGCGCCTAAATTTTTAGAATCTTCAAAAGATGGCACTAAAAAACCAGATCGTCTATCTACAGAAGGATCAGGATGAGACAATTTTGGTAAGTAAAAGATAGGAATGTCGTATATTTTAATAACTGCATTTTTGTAATAAATTGTTTTTTTTTTATTATCATGCAACATTTCATTTGATTGAATTGACCAAGGTGGACATTCATCATTTTTTCTGTAATTGCATAATGTAAAGACACTTTTTTTAAAAACGCTTTTATTTTTGCTTATTTTAGATGTATTAGAAAATATTCGTGGTTTATTTCTCTCATCAATCTTGAATTCTTTTTGATTAATAAAAAATTTAGCGTCAGATCCTAAAATTTCTTTTTTTTGTGTGTCTATATAGATTTGATTAAACTCATATGAATTTTGATTTTTGTCTTCTATTTTTACGTAACCTAATGATTTAAAAATATTTTTCTCAATTTGATATTCAAAACTACTTAAAAATATTTTATTATTTTCGTTGTCAGTTATTAAAGCATTTTTTGATGAAGTAATTACTTTTTTATAATTATTGAAGATAATATCCTCACCTTCAATTGTATATTTTTCACTTGTAATTACTTTTGTGGGACCTTTAGTATTAAATATCCTTGATATTTCATTATACTCCGCAAAATCTGTCTCAATTATATTATTATTATTGTCAATTCCTATAACTTTATCTTTTAAAACTAGATTTTTAATTTTTTTATTAAATTCAGCATATTGACTTTTTATCTGATAATTTTCTTTAGTTTTCGCAAGAACATCGTCTCTAAAAATTGTCAAATTATTCTTTTTTTCGATTGATATATTTTTTGCTTCAATAAAGAGTTCCTCAGAAACCAAAGTTTCAAAAATTAGCATTGAAAAAATTATTATTAAAATCTTACTTCTCATTAATTTGCAAAACTCCTATAAAAATTAAAAAACTCAAAGTCAATATTGGTGCCCAAATTGATAAAATTATTGGAATCTTATCTGTTTGACCTAGCGCTAATGATAAATCTTTTAAGTAAAATATTGCAACACTCGAAATTAACCCCACAATAATAAATTTAAAATTTTCAGATTTTCTAAGTGTATTCATCGTAAGGATAGCTGCTAAAGCTGTCATTAAAAATAAAAAAAAAGGCAATGAGAGCATAGTGTGCAAACTTTGCTTTAAAAAAGAGCTATTATAACCGCTTTCAATTAGTTTGTCATAATTGGTCAGTAAATCTACAAAAGATAAAGTATCAAAATTTTTGAATAGGTTGTTTATTTTTTCATAATCATAATTAGAATTTATTGTGTGTATTTTTTTTCTAGACTCAACTACAACACTGTTTTCAAATTTGAAAATAATTACGTCTTGCAGTTCCCATTTTTTCGTTTTTACATTAGCTTTCTTTGCAACTATTTTTTCAATAAGACTAGAATTGTTATCTAGATGATAGATCACAACATTTAATAAATTGTTTTTTTCAGGTTTAGTTGCCGAGATAATTCTTTGGTTTGACTCTAAATTTTCTTTTATCCATAGTCCATTTTTATTAAACAAAATTAGATGATCAATGTCTCTAGAGTAATTTGATTTTGCAGTTTCATAATATTTAGTCATTGTGGAAGTTATAGGATTGATTAAAAATAAAGTCAGCCAGCCTAGTATGAATGAAGAAAAAGCAAGTATAAAAAAAATTCTAAGGTTTGAATAACCGAATACTTTTAAAGTTAATAAATCTTTACTATTTCTAAGTTTAAGCATGTAAACCATACTAGAAACAAAGATTATAAAAGGCAAAATCTTTACAATCAAACTGGGAATAATAAGACTTGTAAGAATTAAAGGAGTAAAAATACTCGTTTTTATATTTTTAAAAAATTCAACCTCTTCAAAAAGATTAAGTAAAATTCCAAAACAATAAAATATTGCAACAAAAATAAAAAAACTCTTTAAAAAGTTTTGTAAAAGATATTTTAAAATTACTTTGTTCATTTATATTTTGTCTCTTTTGAAAATTTAAATAATAAAAAACTGTAAAATAAAAAAGTTAAGATAAATGGTAAAATTATAAATGAAATTCTCATTAAAATATTTATTCCAGTTAATCTTACAGTGAGTTCAGCAAATAAAACCAAAATAAAACTATAAACAAAAATACTAAATTTATTTAGATAACGTCTTTGAGATTTGATCAATTGCAAACAACAAATTAAAGATAATACAGGGATATACAATGGTAAAAAAATTCTTCTATTGAGAACTGAGGTAATTTCTTCTTTTAATTTATTTTCACAAATTTGATTTGCAAAAGTTTTTTTTATAAAACAATTTAAAAGTTTTAAAGTGGAAGTTTCTTGTAGTTTTGGTTTTTTTATTGTTGCAGAATTTAAATCACTCAAATCAATATTTATTTGCTCAAATGTTATTATTTCGTTTTCAGTGTTGTTTTTTTTTGAAGTAATAATTTGACCATTAAATAGAAGTAATTTTTTATCTTTAACTAAACCTTTTTTTGCTAAAATAGCAGTATTCGATTTATTTATATTATTTGATGTTAAACTTTTTAATTTATTTCCTTCATCAAATAAAAAAATATTCTCAATCTGATTGTTATTTTTATTTTCTACAAAAAAAGTAAAATTTTTGAATGTATCACTAAATTGCTGTCTCTTGATCGTAGGTAAAAATGAGCTAACATTGTCATTACTTAAAAGCAATCTAGACTTATTTAAAAAATATGGCGTTATTATAACTGCTAGGATCAAATAAATTAGTAAAACTAAAATTGAAATGAAAAATAATAAATTAACTATCTGAATTTTTTTAACTCCTGATGTCCATAAAATTATAAACTCACTGTCTTGTAGATGTTTTGTGATAAAAATAGTCATTGTTAACAAAAACGCTAATGGAAAGAATTTTGGAGTGATACCAAATAAATTTAAAAAGGAGTACTTAAAATAATTTGAAACAGAATATCCATTTTCTACTATTAAGTCTAAAAAACTTACAGCTCTTACAGTTAGAGCTATTAATGACAGTCCAAATAAAATGATAAAAAATGTCTTAAATATTTCTAAAAAAAAGTTGTGATAAATTTTGTTTTGAAGCATTTCTATATTTTGTATATAAGTAATTCATCCGAGAAATAAATTCAACTTAAGAGTGAACAATGATAAATTTATCGTTGAAATCTATGATAATTGAACATATATACCAAACAACTTTATTAAATTATATCAAATGTCTATAAAAATTAATTATTCTAAAAAATCTCACGATAAACTCAAAGTAAACACTGTTTTGTTTGTAGATGATAAATTCAACATAAAAAATTTAAAATCCTACATATCAACGAATGAGACTACTTATATTAATGACTTATTAAAAAATAGTGATTTAAAAAAGAAGATATTTGTTTTTGAACTAAACTCTAAAAGAAACATAGTTTTAATTTCGATCAAGAAAGATTTAAAAAGCGCTGATATTGAGTCCCTGGGAGCTGAGTTTCATGGTCGAGTAAATCATGGAAAAAATGCGGAATATTTTTTAATGTCTGATAGTATTAACAGCAAAAATGAAAACTTTGTAAGTCATTTTCTTCATGGCTTAAAATTAAAATCATACGGATTTAACAAATACAAATCAAAAAATGAGACAAGAGTAATTTCAATTAATATTACAGGAAATAAAAATACACCTAGCACAAAAAATCAATTGAAATTTAAAGCTTTAGAAGAGGGAACATTTTATGCAAGAGATTTAGTTTCTGAGCCAGGAAATATCTTACATCCCGATGAATACGCTAAAAGATTAAACTCTCTAAGAAGAGACGGTTTAAAAGTAAACATATATGATAAAAATAAATTAAAAAAATTAGGCATGAACGCATTACTTGGTGTGGGAATGGGAAGTATAAGAGGCTCATATCTTGTCACAATGGAATGGAATGGTATTAAAGATAAATCTAAACCTTTAGCATTTGTTGGAAAAGGAGTCACTTTTGATACAGGTGGTTATTCATTGAAACCTGCAAGATTTATGGAGGACATGACGTACGATATGGCAGGATCAGCAGCTGTTGTTGGCCTAATGAAAAGTTTAGCTCTTAGAAAAGCAAAAGTTAATGCTGTAGGTGTTGTTGGTCTTGTAGAAAACATGGTAAGCGGTGTAGCACAAAGACCAGGTGATATTGTAAAATCTTATAGCGGTAAAACTATAGAAGTTTTAAATACAGATGCAGAGGGAAGGTTAGTTTTAGCTGATGCATTGAGTTTTACTGAAAAAAAATTCAAACCAAAATTTATAATTGATTTAGCCACTCTTACAGGCGCTATCATTGTTTGTCTTGGCTCTGAATACGCTGGTCTTTTTTCAAACGATGATAAATTATCAAAGCAAATTTTAAGTGCAGGTGAAAAAGTGGAAGAAAAACTATGGAGAATGCCCCTGCATAAAAATTATGATAAACTTATGAATTCAAAAAACGCCGATATGCAAAATATAAATTACGTAGGCGGCGCAGGATCTACAACAGCAGCTCAATTTTTACAAAGATTTATTTTAAATAAAACCCCATGGGCTCATTTAGATATTGCTGGAATGGCATTTTCAAAATATGGAGGTGCTTTAAATTCTGGAGGTGCAACAGGATTTGGTGTTAGGTTATTAAATCAACTAGTCGAGGATAATTATGAGTAACATTGAGCAAACTTTATCAATCATCAAACCAGACGCAGTAGAAAGAAACTTAACTGAACAAATTAAAAAAATTTTTATTAAAAATAACTTAAATATCAAAGAGAGTAAAAAAATCCATATTACAAAAGATGAGGCCTCAGAATTTTATAAGGTTCATCAGTCTAAACCTTTTTATAATGACCTATGTGCATATTTATCTTCAGGGCCTATAGTAGTAATGATACTAGAGGGTCAAAACGCTGTGTTGGCAAACAGAAAATTAATGGGTGCTACTAATCCAAAAGAAGCAGAGGAGAACACTATTAGAAAATTTTATGGTATCTCAATTGATAAGAATTCAGTTCACGGCTCTGACTCTATCGATAACGCTAGAAAAGAAATAGAATTTTTTTTTAAAAATTAATTATTTCTAAAAATTTTAATTATAGCTTCTGGAAATGCTTGGTATTCAAGCATTTGAGTTTTCTTTTTTAAAAGAAGTTCGTTGTCTTTTGAGTCTATAAAAAATGATTTTTGAGTAATCGTGCTACCACTATCTAATTTTTCGTTCACATAATGAACTGTGCAGCCTGCTTTTCTTTCTTTATTTTTTAACATCCTTGAAAAGGTATTTAAACCTTTAAACTTTGGCAGTAGAGAAGGATGTATATTAATAATTTTTTTATTATATTTTTTTATGAAACTACTTGAAATAATTTTCATGTATCCAGCTAAACAAATAAAATCGATATCATATTTTTTTAAATTAAATAAAATCTTATTTTCGTAATTTCGAAGATTTGTATTAATAATAATATATGGAATTTGAAATTTTTTAGCATAATTAATACCATTTGCATTTTTATTATTACATATAACTAAACTTATCTTGATTGGAAAATTTTTATCTCTCGAATGAAATATGAGATTTTTAAGGTTTGATCCTTGTCCTGATATAAAAACACAGGTTTTTCTTTTTACCATATTAAAGACTTTGATAACTTGATTTTTTTTTTATCACTTGTAATAAAACCAATTTCATAAGGCATGAATTTTTTGGTAAATGTTCTTTTAATCTTTGAGACATTTTTTTTTTGAACAATTAAACAAAATCCTACACCGCAATTGAAAGTTCGCATCATTTCCTTGTCAGAAATATTTTTACTTTTTAACCATTTAAATATCTTTGTTGTTTTAATTTTTGATAAATCAACATTCAAAGAGAGTTTACTAGGTATTGATCTCAATAAATTTTCCACTAAACCTCCGCCAGTGATATGAGCGGCTGAATTTATTAGATTTTTTTCTGCTAGTTTTAAAATTTCTTTAGCATAAATTTTTGTTGGCTTTAAAATTTCTTTTTTTAAATCTCTTGGCAATTTATTTTTTTTTAAAATAGATCTAACAAGAGAATAACCATTAGAATGAATCCCACTTGAAGGTATTGCTAAAATTACATTGTTTTTTTTTACATTTTTTTTATCCAATATTTTCCTTTTCGAAATTATTCCAACGCTAAAGCCAGCTAAATCAAATTTATCTTTAGAATAAGTTCCTGGCATTTCTGCTGTCTCACCTCCAATTAATTTACAATTTGAAATTTTACACCCATCGAAAATACCTTTTAAAATTTTTTTAGTTTTGTTTAAATTCAATTTACCAACAGCTATATAATCTAAAAAAAATAATGGTCTTGCTCCTTGGACTATTAAATCATTAATACACATAGCCACTAAATCAATTCCAATTGTGTCGAATTTTTTGTATTTATTAGCTAAGTCAATTTTTGTGCCAACTCCATCAGTACAAGAAACTATCACAGGATCCTTAATTTTAAGATTACTGATATCAAATAACGAACCAAAGCCTCCTATGGTATCTTTAGCGGGATAACCCTCCGTTTTTTTGACACTTTTTCTCGATATCGTTGATATATATTTTACAAGCTTATCAGCTAACGAAATGTTAACACCGCTTTTTTTATAACTATATTTTTTTTTTTTCATCTATAGATTGATAGCTAAACTTTTATGAAAATGTATAAACAAATATTTTTTATTTTAGTAGTTTTTTTTAAAACTGAAACTCTTTTTTCAGAAAACAATTTATTTAATGTTAATAATATTGAGATAGAAAAAAAAGACAAAACTACTAATGATAGGCTAGCTGATCAGGCTATTAAAAAGGGATTTGATCAGCTAATTACTAAAATTCTGCTTAAAGAGGATGTTGAAAAACTTTCAGATTTAAAACTTTCCTCTTTAAAACAATTGGTTGATTATTATCAAATTATTGATGTTTCCAAAGAAAAAAAGAAAGAGGGATTAGTAAATTTTAGTATTACATTTGATAAAGATGAAATACACAATTTATTTTATCAAAAAGGGATATCATATTCTGAAATTTTAGACAAAGAATTATATATTTTACCTATATTAATCGAAGATAACGAAATTTATATTTTTAATAATAATTTTTTTAATAAAAATTGGAATGAATTTTATGAAAATGATTTAATTGAATTTATTCTTCCTCTTGAAAATATAGAAATCATTCAAAACATCAATAATAACAAAAATAACTTAATTGATTTAAATATTGATGATCTATTTAA
>MDSV01128831.1_pt1 | contig 25932 bp, 31 predicted proteins | sample 810851 | NCBI WGS metagenome assembly MDSV01 (sample SAMN05326640, study PRJNA326480) | marine metagenome | isolation source: seawater | place: Atlantic Ocean: North East | collected 2012
TGCAGGATTTTTCCCTCACTTTATGTTAGCTGATGAAGTTGCTAGAATTGGTGAGTTAGAACAACAGTTTGGTTTTGTAAAAAATGCTGCTGCTGATCTAAAAACAGTTCCTAAAGGGTTAGCTGGTATTACTAAAGCTCACTCGGCAGTTAATGCAACTCCTTGGGCGTTTATTTCATTAGCATTAGCAATGATGATGGGAACAGCTTCTTTACCGCACGTAATGATGAGGTTCTTCACAACTCCAAGCGTAAAAGCAGCTAGAAAATCTGTAGGATGGTCTTTATTCTTTATTTTCCTACTTTATTCATCTGCTCCTATGCTAGCGACAATGTCTAAACTTTCATTGATTGATCCTTCATTACCTACAGGTATTATTGGTAAATCAATTGCAGAAGTTCAGGCTATTGACTGGTATCAAAACTGGAACCAAGCTAATCTAATGTTCGTCAGCGACTTTAACGGAAATGGAACTCTAGAATTAAATGAGTTTTTCATGGCTGGAAAAGCTGTTGTGTTAGCAACTCCTGAAATAGCTGGATTACCATATGTAATCTCAGGTCTAGTAGCTGCTGGAGGTATGGCTGCTGCCATGTCAACTGCAGACGGTTTGATTCTAGCAATTGCAAACGCGATCTCTCATGACGTTTACTATAAAATGATTGATCCAAAAGCTGAAACAGCAAAAAGACTACTTGTTGCAAGGGTATTACTTGTAGTAATTGGTTTTGCTGGGGCAACTATTGCAGCAATGGAGATTCAAGGAATTTTAGGTTCAGTAATATGGGCTTTTGATTTTGCGATGTCTGGTTTGTTCTTCCCACTTGTACTAGGTGTATGGTGGAAACGAGCTAACAAAGAAGGTGCTATAGCTGGTATGGTCTTAGGACTTGCTTCTGGCTTTGCGTATCTTGTATGGGTACGAAGCGGTGGAAGTGGATTCTTAGGAATTACTCAGTTAACGTTTGGTATCTTTGGATCAGCTGTGAGTTTAGTAGCTATGATTGTTGTGAGTTTAATGACTCCTGCACCAAATGCTTCAACTCAAAAAATGGTTGATGACGCTAGAGTGCCTGCGGGTACCCAAGTAATTACACAAAGATAAACAATCTTTTTAATAAGGGGCGATTAATTTCGCCCCTTTTATTCCACTGTATATTCAAATATAAATTATTTAATGTCTGCTAATTTTCATCCCCTTGTCTATATTATAGATTACATTCTCGGAATTATAATGTGGACCTTAATTGGGAGAGTTGCGATGAATATTTTTCAGAGAGAGGACTCACAATTCTTTTTTATGAGGGTTTTCGTAAAATTTACTAATCCATTATTGACTATTTTCAGACCAGTTACACCATCGTTTATTATTCAACCACTAGTGCCCCTTTATGTTGCTTGGTTCTTTTTTATGATTAGATTTTATCTGATGCCTTATCTGTTAGGGTACTCAGTTATGGGAATGCTTTCTTTTCCGCTTGAAAGTGAAATATCAGGTCAAATTTACCAATTTTTTAATTCAATAAAATTTTAAAACTTGATACTAATAAATTTAGTATTCAATGAAAAAAATAAAAATCTCGCCCTCAATTTTATCAGCTGATTTTAGCCAGTTGGGAAATGAGATTAAACGACTTGAAGAAGCAGGGGCAGATTACATCCATGTAGACGTTATGGATGGACACTTTGTTCCTAACTTAACTATAGGGCCTCCTGTTATTAAAGCCCTTAAAAAAAACTGTTCAATAAAATTTGACGTACATTTAATGATTTCACCTGTACACAAATATATAGAGGCTTACTCTGATGCAGGTGCAGATATAATTACAATTCACCCAGAAGCAACAGAAGATTTATCAGCTTCAATTTCTAAAATTAAAAAACTTAAGAAAAAAGTCGGGTTATCACTAAATCCAAAGACAAAGGTTGAAGTAATTAAAGATTATTTAGATCAAATCGATTTGATATTAATCATGAGTGTTAACCCTGGTTTTGGAGGACAAAAATTTATGCCGGAAGTATTAGAAAAAATTAAAGAGCTAAAAACAATTCAAAAAAAACAAAGTATAGATTTTGATATTGAGATAGATGGAGGAATTAATTTCGAAAATTCAAAAATCGCAATTGAGGCGGGAGCAAATATTCTAGTCTCAGGAACTACAATATTCAAAAGTAATAACGGGGACGTCAAAAAAAATATCGATTTGCTAAAATCTCTATAGCTAAATGATTTTAAGAAGTAACTTAAATTTCATTAACCAATTTTTTGCAAAAACATATCAGCAAATTAGAAATCTTTATTTAGACTCGAGCTATTATGATAGTAAAATATCTAAGGTTTATTATAAAGATTTAATATATAAACCAAGTCCACATTTACTTTCATCATTAATCAAATATCAAAAAAAAAAAATTAATGTAGATGATATTGCAATTGAAAATTTGTGGGATAATAAAAATGTCGACAACAAAAACTTTAAAAAATTAAATAATTTTTATTGGTTTTTTAGTCTAGATTTGAAATCTTCTAAAAAAAATACAAAAAAAATTATATCTGACTGGATAAAAAAAAATTATAGATATAATTCAAAAAGTTGGGAATTTGACATAACTGCAAAAAGAATTATAGCTTGGCTTTCAAGCCACAATTTAACGATTGAAGAGAGTGATAAAAATTACTTAAGCCTCTTTAATAAGATGATACAAAAGCAAATTAATCATTTAATCAATGAAATAAATAATTCAAAAGTTATTAATGATAAACTAATTGGTTGTGCTGCGATCATTCTTGTCGGCTTAAGCTATAAAGATGAAAAAAGTTATCTTCCCTATGGGTTAAGTCTTTTAAAAAAAATATCAAATATTAATTTTGATAAAAATGGATTTCCAAAATCTAGAAGCATTAAACAGCTAATTTTTTATCTCAAATATTACATCCTAATAAGAGAGTGGTTTAAGGAGGCACAGGTTGAAATTCCTGATCATATAAATGAAACTATTTATTATTTAGGTCAGGCTTATGCGTTTGTTTGGAAAAATATTAAAGTAGATATTTTAATGAATGGTAACAATAATTCTAATAATTTTGAATTTGACCAGTACTTAAAAAGATTTAGTTATTCTTTTAAAAATGAAAGTAAAGAATATGGTGGTTATGCAATATTATATAACAAGCAAATATCTATTATAATGGATATTGGTTCCTCGCCTTCTCAAAAATTTTCATCTGAATATCAATCTGGAGCTCTTTCATTAGAGATTAGTTCAAATGGCAAAAAATTAATAAGTAATTGTGGTTACTATGATGGTAAGAATAGTAGATTGATTGAAATATCAAAATCAACAGCGACTCATAGTACTTTAATCATTGATGAAAACTCTTCGTGTCATTACAGAAAACATAAACATAAATTTTTTGTAAATGATGGTTTAAAAATATTAAAAAAAAAAATTGTTTTTGAGGAAAATTACTGGAAAATAAACGCATCCCATGATGGATACCAAAAAAAATACAACACAACTCATGAACGAGAAATTGAGTTTTATCCTGAGAAATTTAAATTTGTCGGCACAGATAAAATTATAAATAAAAAATTAAATTTAAATATTAAATTTGATATACGATTCCATCTTCAGCCAGATGTAAAGCTGATGAAAACACAAGACAATAAAGCGATTCTCATAGAATTGGAGGATGAAGGGTGGAAGTTTACTTGTGATAAATTCGATATAAATATTGATAATGGATTATATTTCGGTAATAAAAATTCTTATACTCAAAACCAAAATATTTTTATTTCTGGAATAACAAATAACCAAAATGAAGATATTATATGGGAACTAAGTAAAATTTGATGAAAAAAATAAAAAGAGCCTTAATTTCTGTATCAGATAAAAAAAATTTAAAACCTCTTCTAAAAATTTTAAAAAAAAATAAAATTGAGATAATAAGTTCTGGTGGAACATACAAAGAGATTAAAAAATTAAATTTTAAATGTGTTGAAGTTTCATCGTATACTGGTTCTTCCGAAATATTAGAGGGCAGAGTTAAAACTCTACATCCAAAAATACACGCAGGTATTTTAAATAAAAGAAATAATAAATTGCACTTAAAAGATTTAGTTAAAAATAACTTTAAGAATATTGATCTCGTTATAGTTAATTTTTACCCTTTTGAAAAAATCATAAATGATACTTCTAATCATGAAAAAATTGTTGAAAATATTGATGTAGGTGGTCCAACTATGGTAAGAGCTGCAGCAAAAAATTATAATGACGTAACTGTTATTACTTCTTATTTACAATATAAAGAACTTATAGAAGAGATGATGAAGTTTAAAGGATCAACTTCTTATGATTTCAGACGAAAAATGTCTGAAATAGCTTTTTCAGAAACAGCTTATTATGATGCATTAATCGCAAATTATTTTAACAAGAAAAATAAAAATTTTTTTCCTCAAAAAAAGATTATTTATGGAAATTTAATCGAAAAATTAAGGTATGGTGAAAATCCACACCAAGAAAGTGCAATATATTCTCAAAATAATTTTTTAAAAATCAAACAATATCATGGGAAAAAATTAAGTTATAACAACTATAATGATATTTTTGCGGCGTTAACTATTTCTAAATCATTGCCGAAAAATTCTGGTACAGTAGTACTTAAACATGCAAACCCTTGTGGCGTCTCAATATTAAGAGATAATGTAAAATGTTATAAATCTGCTTTAGCTTGTGATCCAGTAAGTGCTTTTGGTGGAATAGTATCTTGTAACTTTAAAATACGAAAAAAACTAGCAATAGAATTAAATAAATTATTTTTTGAAGTAATCATTGGTAACAATTTTGATTATGATGCTCTTAAAATTTTAAAAAGAAAAAAAAATCTAAGATTAATTGATGCATCTAATTTTACCTTTTCTGAAATTTTAAGATTTTCTTCTGTTAATGATAATATGTTAATACAATCAGAGGATAAAAAAAAATTTAATAAAAAAGATTTTAAAATTGTATCAAAAAAAAAACCATCAAACTCACAATTTGATGACTTAATATTTGCTTTTAATGTATGTAGATATGTGAAATCAAATGCAATAGTGTTAGCTTCCAATAAGACAACGATTGGTATCGGTTCTGGACAACCAAGTAGATTAGATAGCTGTCAAATAGCAATTAATAAAATGAGAAAATTTGGAACACCTTCCTCCGATATTGTAGCAGCTTCAGATGCTTTTTTTCCTTTTGTTGATGGTCTTGAAAAATTGGTACAATCAGGAGTTAAAGCTGTAATTCAGCCAGAAGGCTCAGTTAGAGATAAAGAAATTATAAAATTTGCAAACGAAACTAATACATCTTTAATATTCTCGAAAACAAGGCATTTTAAACACTAAGAATTTTATCAATTTTAGCAGCTAATATAAAATCATTTTCAGATAAGCCCTCTATAGCATGAGTGGTTACTTTAATCTTTACATAACCCCAGCCAAAATTAATATCCGGATGATGTCCTTCATCTTCAGAAACTTTTCCAACTTTATTAACAAATTCTTGACTATCTCTAAAATTTTTAAATTTAAAATCTTTTTCTAAAAAGAATATATTTTTATCATTTTCTGTAATATTCCAGCCATCAACTTTTTTTTGATATTTATGAATTTGCGAAGTATCAAAAGGCATAACTCCACCCTCACAAGGCATACATTTTTTTTTTAAAAGATCATCCATAAATAAATGGAGCGGGCAAAGGGGGTCGAACCCTCGACCTTCTCGTTGGCAACGAGACGCTCTACCACTGAGCTATACCCGCGTCTAAAAAACATTATATTTCGCTATTTTTTTTAATTCAAGCAATATTAAATGTGCTATATTTTTTTTATGAAAAGAAATGAATTGCCAAATACTATATCCGTATTTCCTTTGAGTAACTTTATAATATTCCCAAAAACTACGGTGCCTCTCAATATTTTTGAACCTCGTTATATAAAAATGATTAATGATAGCATGAAAGCTGATAAGTTTATTGGCATGATTCAGCCTAAAAACTCAAAAAAGACAGAGCTAATTGTTCCAGAACTTCATCAAATTGGTTGTTTAGGAAAAATTACTGGCTTTAAAGAAACAGATGATGGAAGATATCTAATTGATTTAAAAGGAGTCATTAGATTTAAAATTTCTAAAGAATTAAATCTCAACATTCCGTATAGGAAATGTGAGGTAAATTATGATGCATATCTAAATGACCTAAATGAAAAAAAAGAAAATTTAAAATTTTCTGATTTAGAATTGATATTTAAAGATTTAAAATTATTATTTGAAAAAAGAGGATTTATAATTAATTGGAAGGCTCTAGAAAAACAAAGCTTAGATGAAATAATTAATGCTTTAGCAATGGCTTCTCCATTTAGCTTAGAGGAAAAACAAGTCTTGTTAGAGACTGCAAGTCTAGATTCAAGAAAAAATAAAATATCAGAGATTTTATCTACATATACATATGATGAATATCAAAACACAACTATTCAGTAATTTCAGATCCTAAGGCCATCATCAGCAAATTTTTTAAAAAGAGAATTAATAATCTTATTTTTGCCAATTATACTTATAGATTTAGTCAATAAATTTGAATTTAATTTACTATCATAATTAAATAACTCATAAATCCAATCAATGCCTGTTGAAAATAGATAATTTTTGTCTTGTGAAAGTTTTTGAAATTTATAACAAATTGTATGGTCTAAATCTAAACCTAAATTAATTTTTTCGTCAATCAAATTTGATAACAATTTAATATCTCTTAAAGACATATTAAATCCTTGTCCTGCTAATGGATGAATTTTGTGAAGTAAATCACCAAAAGCTAAAAAGTTTTTGTTGAAATATTTTCTTGAAAAAGATGATCTTAATTCAAAAAAGCTACATTCATTAATTTTAGTTATTGAGTAAGTTGGGTTATATTTTTTAATTAAATTTTTTATATTATGACTAGATTTTTTTTCTATAGATCTTAAAGAATAAACAACAGATGTTTGAGTTTCTGAGATTGGCAGGAAAGCTATGGGACCATTATTTGTAAAATTTTGAAACGCTATATTGTTAGAATTGACTTTTTTATGGATTATAGTGGTTGTGTAAGCATAACTATTGTAATTTTTTTTTATCTTATTTGAAAAAAATTTTTTTGTTATTTGATGATTAAGATCACAATTGAATATTAATTTATATTGTTGTTTAATTATGTCCGAATAGTTCATATTGTTTTTAAATTTTACAAATTTACTTTTTTTCAATTTATTAAATAGCAATTTTTGTAATTTATAATTTTTGACTATTGAAAAAATTTGCTTATTATCATTATTAAACTCTAGTATTTCTTTTTTAGGGTCCTTTTCTGAAAAAATTTTTATTTTGTTAATATTCCATAAAATTTTATTAACATTGATTATTTCATTATTAAAATAATCAATATTCGACTTTGAAATTCCTATTGTCCTTGTTTTATCGACAAAGTTTCTTTTTTTATTTGATATAATATCAACACTTAATTCTTTTTGAATTAAGACATTTGCTAATGTCAAACTTACTAGTCCTTCACCAATAATACAAACTTTCATAACAAATTAATTTTAACAATAAAAATTAGATGATACAAAGCGTTATATTTGATTCATTAAAATGAATATAAAAAAAATAGCTTATTCAACACTGCAGTTTGCGATCAATAGATTGATCGAAATCTTTGGAATATCCGTCTCTTTGGTAGGTCTTTTTTTAATAATTGCTCTAATTTCTTATTCTCCTCTTGATCCAAATTTTATTTTTCCAGAAAATAGAGAAATACATAATTTACTAGGTTCTCAAGGTAGCTACATTTCAGATTTATTTTTTCAATCAATTGGAATTATATCTTATTTGGTTTCAATTACTTTTATTTTGACTGGAATTAATATTATTCAAAAAAAAGATATATTTTTGATAATTGAAAACTTATTTTTTGTAGTGCTGTATAGTATTTTTGGCGCAATATTTTTTGACTCATTTTATAGAGAGACTTTAGAATTATATATTAATGGAAATGGTGGATTTATAGGCCAATATATAAATCAGACTTTTTTAAGTGATATTATTAATTTACAGACAACAATTTCATATTATATTTTAATAATCTTAATTATAGGGTTATTTTTGGTTAGTATTAATTTTAATCCTAAAAAATTTTTAAAATTTTTAATGAAAATTGCAAATTATTTATCTAAAAATAATAACAAAAATTATACAGACAAAAGTGAAATTATAAGTGAATATATCGCCCAAGATGAAATAAAAGATTTAATTCAAGAAGATCTTCCTTTTATTAAAGCAGAAAAAATAAAAGATAATGAAAAAATTAAATTTAAACTTCCAAGTTTAGATTTGTTAAAATTACCTACAAATCAAGATAAAGAAAATTCACGTAAAGAAGTAAATAATAATCATGAATTTCTAGAAAAAATTTTATTAGATTTTGGAGTCAATGGTAAAATTAAAAAAATTAGCCATGGGCCTGTTGTTACATTAAATGAATTTGAACCTGCGGCAGGAGTTAAGGTATCAAAAATTATTAATCTATCAGACGATATAGCAAGAAATACAAGTTCTGAATCTGCTCGAATCGCAACTATTCCAGGAAGTAATACTGTTGGTATAGAATTACCAAACTCATCTAGAGAAAATGTCTATTTAAGTGAAATTTTAGATAAAACTGATTTCAAAAAAAAGGAAATAAAACTGCCAATTGCTTTAGGTAAAGATATTTCTGGAGCTCCTATTATAGGAGATTTAACTTCAATGCCCCACCTTTTAATAGCGGGAACTACTGGATCAGGTAAATCTGTTTGTATTAACACAATTATCTTATCTCTTCTGTACAGACATGCCCCTCAAAAATGTAAATTTATTTTAATAGACCCTAAAATGTTAGAACTTTCTACATATGAAGGTATTCCACATTTATTATGTCCTGTAATTACTGAAGCAAAAAAAGCAGCATCAGTTCTTGGTTGGGTAGTAAAAGAAATGGAAAGTAGATATCGATTAATGACAAAAGAAGGTGTCCGTAACATAGATGGTTATAACGCAAAGCATAAATTACCGATGCCATATATAGTAGTTGTAGTAGATGAGATGTCAGATTTGATGCTGGTAGCAGGAAAGGAAATTGAAAGTTATATACAAAAATTATCTCAAATGGCTAGAGCAGCTGGAATACATATAATAATGGCTACCCAAAGACCCAGTGTAGATGTAATAACAGGTACAATTAAAGCTAATTTCCCAACGCGAATATCATTTCAAGTAACCTCAAAAATAGATAGTCGAACTATATTGGGTGAACAGGGTGCTGAGCAACTTCTTGGCAAAGGTGATATGCTATACATGTCCTCAGCAAATAGAATGCTAAGAATTCATGCTCCACTAGTATCTGACACTGAAATAGAGAAAGTTAATAACTTTATAAGATCTCAGGCAGAGCCTGATTATGTAGATGAAATATTAAATTTTGTAGATGAAAAAGAAATTGAAGAAGATTCTAAAAATATTGGGGATAAAGACGAATTATATTCAACAGCTTTAGAGATTATAAAATCCGAAGGTAAAGCCTCTACCTCGTTTTTACAAAGAAAATTACAAATTGGCTATAATAGGGCAGCTAGAATTATTGATATGATGGAAAGTGAAGGAATTGTAAGTAAAGCAAATCATGTTGGCAAAAGAGATGTTTTAAAATGAAAAAACTTACATTAATTTTTCTATTAATTAATTTTAATAGCTATGCTTTAGGCTCAATTAAAGAGAATATAATAAATAATTTAATAAAAATTGATAATTTAAGTTTTAACTTTGAGCAAAACATTGGTGGAAAAACCGAAACTGGAGAATGTTTAGTTCAATATCCAAAAAAAATTTTTTGTAAATATAATGGTTCAAAAAATAAAATTTTAGTTTCAAATGGAAAATCATTAGTTATAAAAAATAAAAATGGGAGCTATTATCGTTATTTACTAAAAAATACGCCACTAAACTATATACTTGATAAAAATTTTTTAATTAGTGAAATCAAAAATTTAAATGAGAGAATCATAGATAAAAAATTCATAAATTTTACAATTTTAAAAGATAACAATAAAATAAACATTTTTTTTGATAAGAAAAACTTCAATTTAATTGGATGGCAAACACTTGATATTTATCAAAATTTAAATATTACTTATCTTACTTCTTTTAAAAAAAATCAAACAATTGAAGAAAATATTTTTAAGCTACCTCCAATAAATTAAATTTGAATAGTTTCATTTTTATAAATTTTCATTCCCCTTGCCAAATAATTTTTTAAAGCATTTTTGTGATCTAGTGTGCATGTATGTACCCATACTCTTTGCATATCTTTTTCTTCAAAAGATTTTTTAATAGCAGTTGAGAGCAAATAGCCACCTATCTTTTTATTATGGTACTCTTCCAATAACCCTAAATATGCAATTTCTATTTCTTTAAGATCTAAATGAAGAATTAACTCGAAATAACCTGCAAGTTCTCCCTTAACTTTTAAAATATAAGTTTTGACTTTTGAGTCTGTAGAATATTTAATCCAATCCCTATCTGACCAAGTCAGACGATCTGTCCATCTATGTTTTTTACCTACATTTTTATAAAAAAATTTATTAATCTGAAAATCATCTGGTTTTAATATAGTTATTAAGCATTCTATTTCAGGGGTTGTGCTTTCAGTTAAAGCATTGATAGACTTTATTTCTAAATAATTCCTTCTTATAGTTTCTTTCACTCGACCATTTTTCCTAATTTTTCACCACCAAATAAATGAAAATGTAAATGAGGCACTTCTTGTCCACCATGTTCACTTATATTGGCTAAAGCCCTATATCCTTTGCCTGTATCCGCAGAAATCCCAAGTTTTTTTGCAACGATATTTATACCTTTTAATAAACCAACCATCTCAATCGGAGAAGCTTTTAAACTAAAATCATCAAGATCGACATATTTCCCTTTTGGTATTACAAGAGCATGAATTTTTTTTTGAGGGTTAATATCATAAAAAGATAAAACAAAATCATCCTCATAAATTTTTTTACAAGGGATTTCATTTCTCAAAATTTTTGCAAAAATGTTATTGTTATCGTAGCTCATTTTTTTCTTAAATCTAATTCCTTCATTACTTCTTCAATTTTTACATTATTTGCCTCTAAGAAAATTATCAGATGATAGAAAATATCTGCTGCTTCATGAATTTTATTAGACTCATTTTCTACAGACTCGATAAGTTCATTTATTTCTTCCAATACCTTAGCTTTACTTAAAGATTTATCGCTTAATAATTTATTTGTATAAGATCCAATTACTGGAGATTTTTTTCTTTCTCTTGCAAGGAGAACTAAATTTTCTAAAGCACTTAACATATTAAATTCTAACAGCTATTCCTTTTGAATCCAAATAATCCTTAGCCTCTTTTATTGAATATTTTCCGTAATGAAATATAGAAGCTGCTAAAACAGCACTAGCTTTACCTAATTTAATTCCATCAACCAAGTGGTCTAAATTCCCTACTCCTCCAGATGCAATTACAGGAATATTAACTTTAGATGAAATATTTGAAATAAGATCAATATCATAACCAGCTTGAGTCCCGTCTTTGTCCATTGAGGTAACTAATAATTCTCCTGCACCATTTTCTTCCATATCTTCTGCATATTTTAAAACATCAATGCCACTGTTATTTCTTCCTCCATGGGTAAATACTTCCCATTTATTTTCATTTTTTTTTGCATCTATAGCAACAACTATGCATTGAGAACCAAATTTTTTTGCACTATCATAAACTACTTTTGAATTTTCAACAGCAGCAGTATTTATTGAAACCTTATCGGCACCACAATTAAGCAATTTGTTAATATCCTCTATACTTCTAATGCCTCCACCAACTGTCAAAGGTACAAAACATTTTTTTGAAGTTTTTTTTACAACATCATAAATGGTATCTCTCTTTTCATTAGATGCAGTAATATCTAGAAAACAAATTTCATCTGCTCCCCCTTCGCTATAAATTTTAGCTTGTTCAACAGGGTCACCTGCGTCCTTAAGATCAACAAAATTAATACCTTTTACAACTCTACCATTTTTAACATCTAGACAAGGTATTATTCTATTTTTAAGCATCCTCTTTAATTAATTCCTCTAGCTTTATGTCCCCATCATATATTGCTTTTCCAACTATTATTCCCTCAATATTTCCCAAGCTCCTTGCGTTTCTAACATCATTTATTGATGAAACTCCACCAGATATGATAACAGGACAATTTGATATGTCAGAAACTTTTGATGCTTCATCAAAATTTGGGCTTTGTTTAGTGCCATCCCGATTAATATCAGTGTAAATCAACCTACTAATTCCATAATCATTAATTTCTTTTAAAAAATCTAAAGTTAATATACCCGAGCTTTTTTTCCAACCTGAAACTGATAAATACCCATCTTTAGAGTCTAAACCTAAAGCAATTTTATTTGGAAATTTTAAACATGATTCTTTTAAAAATTTTTTATCTTCTACAGCAGCACTTCCTAAAATTACTCTTTCAACACCTGTCTCTATATACTTTTCGATGCTTTTAAAATTTCTAATTCCACCGCCAATTTCTATATTAAAATCAAATTTAGTAACTATTTCCTTAATTAAATCTAGATTTACAGTTTCACCAGTTAAGGCCCCATCTAAATCAACTATGTGCAAGTTTTTAAAGCCAAAATTTCTGAATAAATGAGCTTGCTGCATAGGAGATTTTTCATATTCTGTTTTTTTATTAAAGTCTCCTTTGATTAGTCTCACGCATTTTTTATCTTTTATGTCTATAGCGGGAAAAATTTTCATTAACTTAATTTTTTTAAAAATAATTGGAATTTAGTTAATTTAATAATCTTATATTCGTTATTAATTTCTTTTAAAAATTTATTAATTGCAAATGCAGGGTTTTGTTGTAAGTTTTTATATCCTTTCCAAAAGTAGTCATCTAAAATTAGAGTTCCGTTTTTTTTCAAAATTATCCAAGAATTTTTAAAATCTTTAAATACATCATCTGCAAAATGGGAGCCATCTACAAAAATAACATCAAAAAACTTACTGTTTTTTTTGAAAAAAAGGTCAGATAACATTTTATTCTTTTCGAAACGGCCAGAATAATTTATTAGGTTTTGATCAAAATTTTCTTCATTTTTATGACCCTCATAACTATCTGCTTCTTGGTTAAGTTCTTCCCAACAATCAACACATTTTAAATAACAATTTTTAAAATTTTTCAAGACAAAAATTGCACTATTTCCTTCAAGCGATCCTATTTCAAGATAATCAAATTTTTTGTCTTTATAATCTTTTAACACTTCAATCCAGTCAAAAGTGTTTCTAGAAAAATAATCATGAGATATTTTTTTTTGCTCGATTACTTTTTTGTAATTTTGAATAAAATCTTTTCTTTCTTTTTTATTAAAGTGTGATTTTAATGAATGAATTAAGTATGATTTAATTAAATCAAAATTTGCACCACATTTAATTAAATAATTTAGTTTTTTCATCTAAAGATCCATAAAATTTTTAATCATTTTAAGACCAATTTTGTCACTTTTTTCAGGATGAAATTGGGTTCCAAAAATATTTTCTTTTTGAACAGAGCAAACAATTTTTGAAGAATAATCTGTAGTTGCTGTAATTACATTTTTATCATCTGGGATAAATTCGTAACTGTGCACAAAATACATATGTGAATTATTTTTTATACCATCAAAAATTTTACTTTGTTTCACTATGTTAATTTGGTTCCAGCCAATATGAGGGAGTTTGTATTTCCCATCTTGGTTATTTATCTTTGAAACTTTTGCAGAAATCCAACCTAATCCTTTTGTTTCATTTTCTTCATAGCCTATATCAGCAAACATTTGTAGGCCAACACAAATTCCTAAAAGGGGTTTTTTATTTGTAAATATAAATTCGTTTAAGGTATCTTTAAGACCATTAATCTTGTTTAAAGCATCTACACAACTTTTAAATGAACCTTGGCCAGGCAAAACTATTTTGTCGCTAGATTTAATCTGATCTAAATCTGAAGTTACCTCAATTTTTACATTATCCTTAGCTACTTCTTTGAAGGAGTTTATAACCGAGCTAATGTTGCCAGAATTATAATCAACAATAGTAAGATTCATCTAACTTATAAGGAGCCTTTTGTGGATGGAACAGATTTTTTATTCCTTGGATCCATTTCTAAAGCTGATCTTAAAGACCTTGCTAATCCTTTAAAACAAGACTCAATAATGTGATGACTATTGTCACCATAGATATTTTCAATATGTAAAGTTATTCCTGCAGCTTGTGAAAAAGCTTGAAACCATTCTTTAAAAAGTTCGGTATCCATTTCACCTAATTTTTCAACTTTAAGCTTAACTTTCCAAATCAAGTAAGGTCTATTCGATACATCAATTGCAACTCTAGATAATGTTTCATCCATAGGTATCATTACATGAGCATATCTTTTGATTCCCACAAATTTTTTTGCAGCTTTTTTCAAGGCCTCTCCAATTGCAATGCCTGTATCTTCAGTTGTGTGATGAAGATCAATATGAGTATCTCCTTTTGCTTTAACTTTTAAATCAATAAGAGAGTGTTTCGATAATTGTTCAAGCATGTGATCTAAAAAACCGATGCCTGTATCTATTTGATATTTACCTTTACCGTCAATATTTGCCTCAACACTAATACTAGTTTCTCTTGTTTTACGAGATACTTTTCCTTTTCTTGCCATATATTTAAAGGGTATACATACATAATCCCTCTATATCAATATTAGTGTCTACACTTGAAGAATAAAAAAAAGTTACCATTTAACAGATATGACAACAATTGTGCTAGTTAGAAAAAATAATGATGTAGTTGTAGCCGGTGATGGACAGGTAAGTATGGGAAATACTGTTGTAAAAAGCACTGCTTCGAAAGTGAGAAAAATCGAAAAGAGAGATGTGGTCGCTGGTTTTGCTGGATCTACAGCAGATGCATTAACATTATTTGAAAGATTAGAGGGAAAACTAGAAAAACATGCAGGAAACCTATCAAGAGCTGCTGTCGAATTGGCAAAGGACTGGCGAACAGACAAATATTTACGAAGATTGGAAGCTTTAATGGCAGTAGGAGATAAAAGTAATAGTTATATTATTTCAGGAACAGGTGATGTTTTAGAACCAGAAGGGGATGTAATTGGAATTGGTTCAGGAGGAAATTATGCTTTGGCTGCGGGCAAAGTACTAATGGAGAGTAAATTATCAGCAGAGGAAGTAGCGAAGAAAGCAATCAATGTTGCTGCAGATATATGTGTTTTTACTAATAATAATGTTAAAATTGAAAAAATTTAATGGATAATTCAAACGTAACCCCGCTACATCCAAAAGATAAAACTAAAAAAGAAGAAGCATCTCTAGTAAGCTCATTATCTCCTAGAGAAATCGTATCTGAATTAGATAGATTTGTTGTTGGCCAGAATAAAGCAAAAAAAGCTGTTGCTGTTGCGCTTAGAAACAGATGGAGAAGGCAAGTGCTTAAAGGTGAAATGAAAAATGAAGTTTTACCAAAAAATATCTTGATGATCGGGCCAACTGGAGTTGGTAAAACAGAAATTTCTAGAAGACTATCAAAACTTGCAGAAGCTCCTTTTGTAAAGGTTGAGGCTACAAGGTTTACAGAGGTTGGTTATGTTGGAAGAGATGTTGAGCAAATAGTTAGAGATTTAATTGAAATTGCTATTGCAATGGAAAAAGTAAAAAAAAGAAAAGAGGTATTTACCATAGCTCAAAAAGCAGCTGAAGAAAAAGTTTTAGATGCTTTAGTAGGAAAAAAAGCAAGTTTAGCGACAAGAGAAAGTTTCAGAAAGAGACTAAGAAATGGTGATTTAGATGATAATGAAATAGAAATTGCAGTAAGTGATACTGGTTCAAGTGGTACATCTTTTGAAATACCAGGTATGCCTGGGGCCAATGTGGGGATGATTAATATTGGTGAAATGATTGGTAAATCAATGGGCAATAAAGAAAAAAAAAAGAAAATGTCTGTAAAAGAATCTCACGAAATTCTAATAAATGATGAGTCAGATAAATTAATTGAACAAGACAAAATTATAAAAGCAGCAAAATTATCCACTGAAAATAATGGAATTGTTTTCCTTGATGAAATTGATAAAATTTCAGCAAGAACTGATAGAGTTGGTGGAGATGTATCAAGAGAAGGTGTTCAAAGAGATTTATTGCCTTTAATTGAGGGCACTACAGTTAACACTAAACATGGTCCTATAAAAACAGATCATATATTATTTATTGCATCAGGAGCATTTCAACTTGCAAAACCCTCTGATTTACTTCCTGAATTACAAGGTAGATTGCCTATAAGAGTTGAGCTAGAGGCTTTAACCAGCGATGATTTTAAAAGAATACTGAGAGAACCTGATTATAGTTTAATTAAACAATATGTAGCCTTGTTAAAAACAGAAAATGTTGATCTTGAATTTTCTAATGATGGTATCGATACAATTGCTGAAATAGCATCTGAGGTAAATACAACAGTTGAAAATATTGGAGCTAGAAGACTTCATACTATTATTGAAAAAATATTAGATGACATTAGTTTTACAGCAACAGATAGAGCAGGTGAAAAGATAGTTATTAATAAAGAATATATAAATAAAAATTTAGAAAATTTGGTGAAGGACACTGATTTATCTAAGTTTATTTTATAATTTTTTTTTTAAAAAAATATAAAAAGAACCACTACCACCATCCTTAGTCTCCGCATCCTTTATTTCAATTATTTTTTCATTTAATTCTATATTATTATATATGAACTCTGGAACTGAATGCTTTAAAATGCTTAGATCTTTTGAGATATAAGGATCCTTCTCAACATTTGAATGTAAACCCTTGCCTGTCACTACAACAATTTTGGAAACACCATCTTCATATGAATTGTTTATAAGGGCTTCTATAGTTTTATTTGCTTCTGACAAAGTAAAGCCATGTAAATCTATATACTTATTCTTAATAATTTCCTTGTTTCTTTGACTAATATCTTTATTAGGTAGTTTTTCATCATTAGATAAAAACTCCTCCCAGGCTTTTTTGTCTTTTTCTGATATTTTATTGCTCAATTATGTAAGCGTATCAACTAGTTGCCAATTTGGATTGTTTGAACTTGTATCTCTAGAAAAAATCCAGGTGTCATAAATTTTCTTTATTTTTTCAGGAGATCCTGAAACAACTTTTTTGTCTTTATCTTTAATACATGAAATTACTTCAGCTATAAAATCTACAGTTACATTAAGAATTTTATCTACTTTCTTGTGCTCTTTAATTTTTGCTGAGTTAACACCAATAAAAGTAATTTCAGCGTGATAACCTTTTCTGCTTCTCTCTTTTAAGGCTTCTTCAAATTGATTATAAATCTTTTTGCTCAATAATGGCTTACTTGCAATTATTTTATTATCATTGTCTCCAAAATCAGTTATAATTGTCTCATAAGCTATTTTTGCACCTTTTAAAAATTCTTGTTGTGCCACATCATCAAAATTTTCTTTTTGTATAGTTTTTTTTTCTGTTTGGATATTGTTTACTACTTTTTCAAATTGAGAAGGTACTTTTCCCTCAAATCCAGTTCTTTTACCTAATATTCCTCGCAACCTTAAAAAAATAAAACCTGCAATCATTGCAAGAAGTATTATATCTATGTATTCGAAACTATAATTCATCCACATAATGTAATTACTATGTTGATTAATTTCAACTAACAATTACATTAAAGACAAATGAACCCAGTCTTATTAACTATAATTTTAATTCCCATTTTAGAAATTTACCTATTTATAAAAATTGGCTCACAAATAGGCGCTTTTAATACAATTTTACTAATATTTATAACCGCAATTATTGGGGTATATTATGCAAAATATGAAGGTTTAAACACCATTAGATCAGGGTTCATGCAAATGGTGAAGAATGAGGTTCCAGCATACGAAATAATTTCTGGAGCTGCAATCGCTTTTGCTGCAATTCTTTTGATATTTCCAGGCTTTGCCACGGATTTTCTTGGCTTTTTACTTATATTTCCATTTACTAGAAAAATAATTTTTGGAAATTTGTCGAAAAAATTTAATAAAGATAAGTCTATGAAAAAGAAAATTATAGATGGTGACTATGAAGATATAGAAGATAACGATGATAGAAAAATTTAAAATACTTGCAAAATTTATAAAAGATATGTCAAGTGAAACAGCAGACATAGAAACTTTTTTATTTGTTAAAGAAAATATTTCAAACTACAAGCTTAACATTGACATCACTTCTAAAGCATTAAAAAACAAATTAATCGAAGTTAATACAGCGCTTAAGTTTGAGGATAAAGAGCCAAATGAAAAAAAATCATATTATGAAATGGTTTATACAACAATTATAAGTGTAAATGAAAATATTAAAGAAAAAAAGGATCTTGAAAAAATCATCTTATGTGACGTACCAACAAAAATATATCCAGATTTAGAAAATTCGTTTCTGAATTTAATTCATAATTCTGGTCACCCAGATATTAAATTTGAAAAAAAAATTGATTTTGACAAACTTTACGATGAAAGATTTAATTAAAAAAAGTTTTTTTTAAGATTTTTTTTTAAAAAACTTTTATGTTTTTCGAGTTCTTCAAAAGAGGGTTTAATTACTCTTTTAAAATATAAAATGTTTTCTTTTTTTGAAAGATGTGACTTTTCTTTTTGATTTTGAAAGTCTAAAGTGGGCTCTTTTTGATCTGTTAAATTAACATATACCTTTGCTAATAAATCACAATCTATTAGTGCAGTATGTTTAACTCTTTTGGAATTATCAATTCTATATCTCTTACATAAGGCGTCCAAACTTATTGAAGAGCCGGGAAATTTTTCTCGTGCTAAAACTAATGTATCGATAACTGGATTATCAATTTTATTCATTTTAAGAATTTCCAATTCATTATTTAAATGTGTTAAATCAAATTCTGCGTTATGTATGATTAATCTCTTACCTTTAATAAAATTTAAAAATTCAGTTACAATTTCTTTAAATTTTTTTTGATTAGATAGAAAATCATCTGTATAACCATGTATCTCAAAAGCTTTTTGAGAAACTTTTCTTTCAGGATTTATGTAGCAATGGAATGTTTTTTTAGTCGGTATTAGATTGTCGAGTTCAATACAGCCTATTTCTACTACTCTGTGCCCCTCTCGGACTGAAATACCAGTAGTTTCAGTATCTAAGACTATGTCTTTCATGATAGAATCTTATTTAATACATCTTTGACTCTTTTCCGAGCAGTATTTTTGTTAAAATCATTTTTAATAACATAATTAGATTTTTTCATCTTTAAAATTGAGGAAAATTGAAGATTTTTAAATCTTCGATAAATCAATTGATTAAAATTTTTTCTATTTTTAATTCTCTTAAGTTTTTTTTTATTATTAGATTTAATAAAAATTATAATATCTTTTTTTTTATCCATTTTATTTTCTAAATAAAGAGGAATATCTAGTATTACAAATTTTTTTTTTTTATTTTTTTTAAGAAAAATTTTTAATTTTTTTCTTACTTTAGGATGAACTATTGATGAAATTATTTTAATATTTTTTTCATTTTTAATTATTGCATTAATTAAATCTTCTTTTTTAATTGGAAACTTAAAAAGTAAATTTGGAATTTTTTTTTTCAATTGAAAATAAATATCTTTATCACTAGAATAAATTTTAGAAACAACCTGATCTGCGTTAAAAATAGGATAATTGAATAATTTAGATATATATGTTTTACCAGAGCCAATGCTACCAACAAGAGCTATTCTAATCATTATATAAATATTTAATTAATTTTTTGTCAACTAAAGGTTTAAAATTATGCCATAAGTTAAATGCTTCTTGGGCTTGATAAAGAAACATATCTCTCCCATTAATTATTTTATGATTTAATTTTTCTGCTTCTAATAAGAATAATGTTTTAATAGGGTTATATATTACATCGTAAAAAATTTTTTTTCCAACTAAGACCTCATAATTTAAGTCTAAGTTTTCACCCTTTTTTAAACCAACGCTAGTACAATTTATAAATAAATCGCAGTTTACAATTCTGCCCCACTCTATTATTTCAATAAAATTAAAAGAATCTTTCAGTTTTTTAGCATTTTCGAAAGTTCTGTTTGTTACATATATTTTACCAATCTGTAAATTTTTTAGACCATAGATAATTGATGGTACAACTCCTCCGGCACCAAATATAAAAACTGTTTTGTCTTTTAGGCTTAATTTATTATTAACTATAGATTTTTTAAATCCATACACATCTGTATTGTCTCCATGTATTTTACCATCTTTATTAAAAATAGTATTAACGGAATTGGTCATTTGCGCTATTTCAGATTTTGTTTCTAAGAAAGGTATAACAGTCTGTTTGTATGGAACAGTAACATTCAAACCATAAATATCTTTATTTTTAATTTTTTGCAAAATACTCTCTATTTCATTTTTTTTTGGTTCGCATGTGAGGTAACTTCCATTGATACTGTTTTCTTTGAACCAATAGTTATGAATCTTGGGCGATAGTGAATGAGATATCGGGCTGCCTATTATCAAATGCTTTTTCATTTAATTATAATTATTAAGATATTCTTTTATTTTTTTTATTGGTAGGCCCATTATTGTATCCTCGTCCCCTTCTATTTTAGAAAATAAATTTTTTCCAATTCCTTCGATTTGGTAAACATTATATGCATATAGTGTTTCATCATTAATTTTTGACAAATAGTCCTCTAATTCGTGTAAAGCAAATTGTTTCATTGTAAGCTTAGCTTTTTCTGTATAATTCCAGATCATATTACCATCTCTGGATATGCAAACAGAGCTTATTAGGTAATGAGATTTATTATTTAACAGTTTAAGAATATCTAGAGCTATAGACCTGTCTCTTGGTTTTGAAATAATATTTCCTTCAAAATCGATTACGCTATCCGCCCCAATGACTAATTTATTTTTAAATTTTACACTCACTTTATTGGCCTTTAATTCTGCTAAAGTTTTAGATATAGTTTCTGGTGTCGCTTTTTCTTTGATAAGCGATACCTTGATACTTTCTTCATCTATATTTGATGGAACAACTTCACAATTAATATCATTTGAATTTAAGATTTCTTTTCTCACCTTGCTTTTTGACGCTAAAATAATTTTATCCATTATTTCTGATTGTAGATTTCATAAATCTTAATTATAGAGGCGGCTGTTTCCTCGACTGACTTTCTTGTAACATCTATCGTGGGCCACCCATATTTTTTAAAAGCTTCTTTAGCATTGTCTATTTCTTTCTGTATATTTTCAACATTTGTATATTTTTGGTTTGTTGTTTCTTTAATTAAGCTCATACGATTTTTTCTTAAATCAACCAATCTTTGAGCTTCTGTATTTAGTCCAACCACACAACTAATTTTTGGATTGTTTTTTAAAACTGTGGGTATGGAATTTTCATTAATTAAAGGGATATTAGAAGTTTTATAACCTTTGTTAGCCAGATAAATTGATGTTGGTGTTTTGCTTGTTCTGCTTACGCCTAATAAAATTATATCTGATTTACCAACTTCATTAACTAGATTTCCATCATCGTGGTTCATTGTAAATTGTATTGCTTCTATTCTTTGATAATACTCTTCATTTAACGCATGTTGACCGCTTGGTTCATGAGAGGCTTTCTGGTTTAATAGTTTAGAAAAACTTAAAATAAGATTTCCTAGAACTCCAAAGCAGGGTAGTTTTTTTTCTTCACTTTGATTTGCTAAAAATTTTGCTAAATTATTATCAACTATAGTGTATAAAATGATCGCATTATTAAACTTTTTCGCATCATCTAGAATTTTTAAAATTTGATTTTGTGTTCTAGTAAAAGGAAATTCATTCACTTTGTATTCAATGTTTTTAAATTGAGCTTTTAAAGCTAAAAAGATTCTTTCTAATGTTTCACCTGTCGAGTCAGAAATAAGGTATATTTGATAAACATTACTCATGTATAAAAAGTTAATATATTTGTATTATTTACTAATATTTTTCCATTTAATTTAAATTTAAAAAATTATTGTAAAAACGTATAATTATTCACAATATTAAACATGTTAATAAGATTATACATATTTTAAGAAAAAACTGAAAAAAATAAGATTATTACTACATATTGTCGTTTTAGAGCTGCTAATTTTGAATAATTAGTTAATAAAAAGTGTGTAAAAATTAATTATCGTAATTAACAGGATATAATACTAATACAATTATATATTATAATATTTATATGACTCCTATTAATGAAGTAATAATTAATAAAAAAACAGATTTAAATCCTATCTGGATAATGAGACAAGCAGGGAGATATTTACCTGAATTTAGAGAAATAAGATCAAAAAACACTGATTTCATCAATCTTTGTCTGAATGATAAATTAGCATCAGAGATAACCTTACAGCCACTAAAAAGGTTTGAACTTGATGCGGCTATAATTTTCTCCGATATTTTAATGTTGCCCTACGGTCTAAACCAAAAAGTTGAATTTAAAAAAAACTTTGGTCCACTGTTAGGACAATTAAATTTTCACGAAATTTCCAAATTAACAGAGAAAGATTTTATAAAAAAGATAAACAATGTTTATAAAGCAATAACTTTAGTTAGTAAAAGTGAGTTAACTAAAAACAAAAGTGTAATAGGTTTTGTTGGGGCTCCCTGGACATTGCTTGTTTATATGATTAATAAAAAATCCCCTAAATTAAAACTAATAAATAATTTTTATGATGATAAATTATTAATAAAAAATATTCTAAAGATATTGAATGATTTTCTAAAAATTCATATTAAAAAACAAGTGGATAATGGAGCTCAAATAATACAAATTTTTGATAGTTGGGCAGGACTTTTAAATGAAAAAGATTTACCCGAATATGTTTATAATCCAACTTTACCTTTAGTTGAATTTACCAAATCTTTAAATGTACCTGTAATATGCTTCCCTAGAGGTATTAAAGATTATAAAAATTACTGTAAAATTGTAAAACCTGATGTTATTTGTATTGATTATGAAGTAGATCCGATAAAAATTAGAAATGAAATTCAAATACCCGTTCAAGGAGGAATGGACCCAAAGGTGCTGTTAACTGATAAAGAAAATTTAAAAAAAGAAGTTAAAAAATATTTGGATATATTTAAAGATCATCCATATATCTTCAATTTAGGTCACGGAGTTTTGCCGGAAACAGATCCGAAAATGATGGATTATTTAGTGAAAATAGTAAAAAATTTTTAAATGGAAGAAAAATCACAGCATCCCCCAATTAAATATGGAAAAACTGGAGTTTTAATTATTAATCTGGGAACCCCGGATTCAACTAGCTGGTTTGACATTAGAAAATATTTAAAAGAATTTTTATCAGACAATCGAGTAATAGAAGTAAATCCTATTATCTGGCAAATAATTTTAAATCTTTTTATTTTAAATTTTAGACCATCGAAAACAGCTAAGGCTTATAAAGAAATTTGGATGAAAGAGGAAAATATTTCACCTCTTTTATATTATACTAAAAAACAAGCTAATAAATTGTCCAACTCTATCACAACAGAAAAAACAGTAATTGATTTTGCAATGCGATATGGAAACCCAAGCATTAAAGACCAAATTACAAAGCTAAAGGATATGGGTTGTGAAAACTTGATTATTTTACCTTTATACCCTCAGTATGCTGCGGCTACAACAGCAACTGTTTGCGATGAAGTTTATAGGACTTTAATGAAAATGAGGTGGCAACCATCTCTCAAAATTATTCCTCATTACGAATCTGACCCGTTGTATATTAATGCTCTTGTTAATTCTTTAAACAAAAAAATTAAAGAAATTAATTGGAAACCTGACCTTATTGTTGCTTCTTATCACGGTATCCCAAAGAAATATTTTGATAAAGGAGACCCATATCATTGCTATTGCCATAAAACCACAAGATTAATCTCAGAAAAATTTAAATCCATCGAAATTAAAACAACATTTCAATCGAGATTTGGACCTCAAGAATGGCTTAAGCCTTATACAGACAAAACTTTTGAGAGCTTGCCCACAGAAGGTAAAAAAAATATTTTGGTTATATGTCCAGGTTTTTCTTCTGATTGTGTTGAAACTTTAGAGGAAATATTAATTCAAGGTAAAGAAAGCTTTATAAACTCCGGTGGAGAAAATTTTGATATGGTGCCTTGCTTGAATGACAATAAAGATCACATTTTATTATTACAGTCTTTAATACAAAGAAACATTTAATTAATGAATACTTACTTGCTTTTTAAATCTTTACACTTAATTTCTGTAATTTCATGGATGGCAGGTCTGCTTTACCTTCCAAGGATTTTTGTTTATCACGCAGAAAACGAGACAAAACCCTTGATATCTGAAGTGTTTAAAGTCATGGAAAAAAAATTATTTTTTTACATAATGACACCTGCTATGATTTTATCATGGATCTTTGGATTATTATTAATTCACAGTATTGGTTTTCAACAACTCGGACAGACTTGGATGCTACTTAAGCTAATATTTGTGATTATTTTAACGATTTATCATTTTTATCTTGGAAGGATACTTGGTCAGTTCAGATTAGGCCTGAATAACCGCTCACATAAATTTTATAGATTTATCAATGAAATACCCACTATTCTGTTAATTCTAACAGTATTTGTAGTAATTTTTAAACCTATCTAGGGTTGAATAATAATAAATAGCCTATATATTAAGTTACTTATTAAGTCCTTAATAATTTTAACTCATGAACATTCAAGAACTAAAACTTAAATCATCCGAACAACTTATAACTCAGGCAGAGGAGCTTGGAATAGAAAATGCAAGTACACTAAGAAAACAAGAAATCCTTTTTGCAATTTTGAAAAAAGTAGCTGAAAAAGAAGAAATCACTGGTGCCGGGGTATTACAACTTTTACAAGATGGTTTTGGTTTTTTAAGAGCAATGGAGTCTAACTATCTACCAGGACCGGATGACATATATGTAAGTCCTAGCCAAATTAGAAAGTTTGGTTTGAGGACCGGGGACACTGTAGAAGGACCAGTAAGGGCCCCAAAAGAAGGAGAGAGATATTTCGCTTTACTTCAAGTGAGTAAAATTAATTTTGAAGAACCGGATAAATCTCGTCACAAAATAGCATTTGATAACCTGACACCTCTTTATCCGGACAAACAATTGGTCATGGAAGTAGAAATGGTTAAAACAGAAAAAAAACCTGATTTAACACCAAGATTAATTGATTTAGTCAGCCCTATAGGAAAAGGTCAAAGATCAATTATTATATCACCACCAAAAGCAGGTAAAACAATGATTTTACAAAGTATAGCTAACTCAATAGCCAAAAATTATCCTGAATGTTATTTAATAGTATTACTTATAGATGAAAGACCCGAAGAGGTTACTGACATGCAAAGAACTGTAAAAGGTGAAGTAATTAGCTCAACTTTTGATGAACCCGCACAACGACATGTTGCCGTTGCTGAAATGGTAATTGAAAAAGCAAAAAGATTAACAGAACACAAAAAAGACGTAGTAATTCTTTTAGACTCTATAACAAGGCTTGGAAGAGCATATAATGCTGTAATACCTAGCTCAGGGAAAGTACTAACAGGGGGTGTTGACGCTAATGCACTCCAAAGACCCAAAAGATTTTTTGGTGCTGCTAGAAATATAGAAGAAGGTGGATCGTTAACAATAATATCCACAGCTTTAATTGATACAGGTAGCAGAATGGACGAAGTAATTTTTGAGGAATTTAAAGGAACAGGTAA
>MDSV01248367.1_pt1 | contig 25926 bp, 28 predicted proteins | sample 810851 | NCBI WGS metagenome assembly MDSV01 (sample SAMN05326640, study PRJNA326480) | marine metagenome | isolation source: seawater | place: Atlantic Ocean: North East | collected 2012
GTTCTTTAAAGCATTCACTCAAGAAGGAAATGATCTAACTCATCAATTCACAATTGACTTTGCTAAAGAGAAACTAGGTATGCCTCATCAAATGAGATTTGGAGCGTATTCTTTATACTCTAAATCACCAAATAATAAAAATTTGGCAGAACTTAGTCAGTAAAATATTGTCATAGTTATATACACACCCTCATTGGTGGTAAATAACGTAAAATGGCTGTAACGTTAGGCCGCTTACTTAGGTAAGCGGCCTTTTCTTTTAAATAACATTACTTTCTTTATTCTTTATTTTTAGTTTAAAAACTTCTAAAATATACATAATTGTTATCTATGGTATGATTTACAAATGGAGAAATGTAAGGCAATTTTACTACTTTTAGTAGTGTTTTCAAACCAGTCTGTTGCACAGGAAGCTACATATTCGAATAGTGTCCTAGCGCCTGGCTATAATCAGTTATCATTTGATGCGCCTAATCCTGGCACATACACTTTAGCTAGCTATAAAGCGGCTGAAAACGGCACTGTAGTCGACATAGACGGCGGCTCTAAGAGTCTTCATGAGATTTTCGATAATAAAGTAGTATTGCTTAATTTTATGTATAGTACTTGCACTGATGTTAATGGATGCCCTCTTGCTACTGCGGTTTTTCATAAAATCAAAAACATTCTAGATAAAGATCCTGAGACTGGCGAACAAGTTAGTATGATTAGTTTAAGTTTCGATCCAGAAAATGATTCTCCTGATGTTATGAAGCTCTATGGTGATGGCACTGATAATGGTATTGTGGATTGGAAATTTTTAACCACTAACTCTCTTGAAGATCTTGATCCAATCTTAGATAAATATAGTCAAAGAATTATTAAAGACTATGATGATGATGGCAACTACATCGGCTCAATTTCACATATTTTGAGAGTTTTTTTAATAGATAAAGAGAAATCCATACGCAATATATATAGTGTGTCTTATCTTCACTCAGATGTTCTTATAAACGATATTAAAACTTTGCTCCACCCTGAATCAAAAAATGGAACAGTGATAGTTGCATCTTCAGAAAATATAGTCGCTCCTGGCTCATCATTAGCGAGACCTGGTGATAATAAAGAAGGTTATACAACAGATGAGTATGTAACAACAACACAAGAGTTAAAGCGTGAAGGTATATCAGCTGACTTGCTTGCAATAGCTAATAATCAGCAACTCGGTTTACCTAAGCTTCAAACCAAAGATGGAACTAATTTAACTAGAGACAAAATAGCGCTTGGTAGGAAAATGTTTTATGACCGTAGACTATCTCACACAGACACCATTTCATGTGCTATTTGTCATGTGCCTGAGATGGGTTTTGCTCATAATGAACTAGCTACCGCAGTTGGCACTGAAGGTCGATCCGTTCCAAGAAACGCACCAACTATACTAAATGCAGCATTTCTAACAAGATTATTTCATGATGGCAGGGAGCATTCTTTAGAGAATCAAGTCTGGGGCCCATTGTTAGCTCATAATGAGATGGCAAATCCAGCTCCTGGATATCTAATTAATAAAATAAAAAGTATTCCAGATTATGATAATTTATTTGAACAAGCTTATGGTGCAGAACCTTCAATTGAAACTATTAGTCGGGCTTTTTCTGCATATCAATATGCATTGCTCAGTGGTAATTCAGATTTTGATAAATGGTACTATGGAGGTGAGCGAGATGCGATCTCAAGTGATGCTAAAAAAGGCTTTGAAATATTTACTGGCAAAGGTACATGCGTTACTTGTCATACAGTCGGTGAAGATTACTCTTTATTTACGGATGAAAAACTTCATAACACCGGCATTGGATTTACAGCATCAATGTATGTAGAGCCGCCTCGTAAAAAAGTAATATTAGCGCCTGGGTTAGTAATAGACGTAGATACATCCTCATATAGAGATAATTCTGCTTTTAAAGATGAAATATCGCCCAATGATTTAGGGTTATATACTGTAACACAAGATCCAAATGACAGATGGAAGTTTAGAACTCCATCATTAAGAAACTCAGAAATTACAGGACCATATATGCATAATGGTTCACTTGCTTCACTAAAAGATGTAGTTGAGTTTTATAATCAAGGCGGAGTAAAGGAAGTAGGCAAAATGAAAAATGAAAATATAAGCCCGCTAATGTTCCCGCTAAATTTAACTGAAACAGAAGTTAATCAAGTTGTCGAATTTCTAAAAACATTAACAGGGTCTAATGTTGATAAGCTTATACTAGATGCTAAAGCAGCTCCCATAGGCGATATCTCTTTAAGTGATCCGAACTGGTTTCATGAAAATAAACCTAAATATTAATACAATATGAAAAATATCTTATCGTCTGCACTACTAACCATATTTTTTTTCTTTCCTGCTAATATTAATGCAGCAAAGTATTTGATGGATCCAATGCCAAGCCATAAACCTGCTCCGAATTTTAATTTAGTAGGCATGGATGAAAAAATGCATAGTCTACAAAGCTTAGAGGGAAAATTTTTATTAGTGAATTTTTGGGCAACTTGGTGCAATCCATGTAAGGCTGAAATGCCAACATTGGAAGCAATTCATAAAAGGATGGATAATGATAAATTCACGGTAATAGGCATTCATGTTGGGCCGGGACCTGAGAATATAAGCAATTATTTGAAAATTAGCCCCGTAACTTTTCCGATATTAATAGATATGGACTTAGAGTATGACTGGGGCGTTCCTGGTCTACCAACAACTTTTTTAATAAGCCCCAAAGGGGAAATGTTATATCGAGCTGTCGGAAAGCGTGATTTCTCCTCTCAACAAATGGAAGTGTTCTTTACTAAAATTGTGGACGAGCATTTTAATTAAGATATCAACTCTTGAATAGAAATATCTCAGATAAATTATTCTTATTTTTATTCCCATGATATCTCTCTAATTTCTTTTTTTCCAAAAACATCTTCTTTTTAATAATATTCTTTAATTGAGTTAAGTAAAACTTAATGAAATTGTACTCTGCCTTATTTGATTTAGTATAATCTTTAGTTAATTTTTTATCTTTGGTAAATATCGTCCCACGCTTCATATCTAAACCAAAAGAAACACCAATACGACCTTTTATGAGAATAGTTCCAGATATCATTTCATGGCAAGCATCATTACCTATATTCCCTTCAATGATAATATTACCCCTTCTGACCCGTTGTAAGGAATTATTACCTATATTTCCTTTTATATAAATAAGACCATCCACGATTCCTTCATTTGAGGCATTTGGTTTACCTCCAAAGTAATTACCTACATTGCCATAAATAAATATCTTTCCACCCTTCATCCCAGATGCAGCATAGTCAAGAGCGTTTCCGTACAATGCAAGCAGCCCAGACACCATTTGTTTCCCAAAAGAGTGACCAACATCACCATATACACTTATATTTATATTTTCTTGGCTACTGCCAATATTATCCATCAAAGGCACAGCAGCTTTTATAATTATATTATTTAACTGATTTCCTGTAACAGTAAACAACGATGATATTTTAAACTCTTGGTTACCATATATGATTTTCTTTGATATAAAATCTTTTACAGATTTATATTTATATGCATTAGATATAAAAGACATATCTATTCTATATTTAATTTTTTGTTTTAATCTTAATGTTAAGGGGCTCATTTCATTATTCTTCTTAAGTGAAAATGATGTTGTCCCAATTTTCCACCATAGTTACCTGCTGAAATAGCAACTATATCTTTTTTGATTTTTGATTGAGAAATGCTTTTAATACATTTATTTATAGCACTACTAATATCTTCATATGTCAACCCATTGATGACTATCTCCATCACGCAGCTAACATTTTTAGGCAAAGTACTGTTAGTCATGCTTTTGAGGGTTGGACAAAAAGCATCGTTGGTAGATGCTATTAGTGCTTTATATTTAGATCCCACTTTTGATCCAGATCGAACAACTCCACCAGGAAAAGGAGTGATAATATTTGGATGATTTTTAATGCTTTCAATTGCTACCTCACATGCTGTTAGACATGATTTTCTATTTTTACTTAAAACTAAAAAGTTACCTCCACCTATTGCAGGAACTCGGCCTGTTGATTCCTCGCATAGAAATTCACCATCCATGACAGGAATACGCCAAAACCGCCTACTAAGTATTTTTTTTGAAATTTGATATCCATCTCCAAAATACCGTAAATTTTTACCTAATGGAATCATGTCTTCTCCATCCATACCAGAAAACACAGCGGTAGAGGGACATGTTAATATGCACTGCCCAACTCTAGTTTCTATTTGTTTTTCTAGTTGTGATCTTGACATAGAAAATACTAATATCGAATAGCCGGGCCTATTATCTGGTGTTTGAGATGGTTTTAATTGTTTTTCAATTCCAGCTTCTACTCCACATGCTATTACAGATGTAGCAAATCCAGTAAATGAATCACATGCATGTTTTGCCCATTTATTATTATCTGCAGTTACAATTATGCGTGATGCTTTCATATTGAAAGCTTCAGCAAATGTATTATCTATTTTGACACCTTTGTATATCATTGTTTTCTTTTTGTCTTGCAATCATTAACATATATTGGATTTCCAACCAACCTTGTCATTTCATCATCGCTAATTATATAGTTATCTAATTTCATAGTATGATATTTATCGAAAAACTTCCCAAGGGTTTTTTCTATTGATTTGTCATACTCTGGTTTAACTGTATGAGTTTTCCCCCATGTATACTTTTTAATTATTCCATTTTCTACAACGATCTGCCCATCTTTTAAAACATGAGAAGGATGAGCAAACATATCTTCTATATCTGTTTTTCTTTTATCATATATGGTTATATCAGCATCTGACCCGCTAGATAAATTTCCTTTTTTTGTTAAACCTAAAATTTTCGCTGGAGCCGCTCTTGTCATTATTGAAATTTCATTTAAAGTATATTCTCTCTTCAGGGTATGCAGAATAGTGTGCTCTAATATTCCTTCAGGCAATTGATGTAAGATATCATTTCGGAAAGATCTGTCCATTAATAGTTTTATTAAATGAGGATATGAGGTAAATGGAGCTCCATTGGGATGATCCGTTGTTAAAAAAACCTTCCAAGGATCTTCAGCTAATAAAAATATTTCAAGACCTATTGCCCATTGAAGAGCATTTACAAAGCTTTTATCTTTATACTTAAAGGGAACTACTCCACAACCAGCATCACATTCTATATCCATACACATCCATTTTTTTGGATGAGCATGTTTATGATTCTTATGTTGTGACATACTGTCTCCCGACATTGTTACTGTTTGTCCAAACATTATTTGTCCTACGTCACATGTTAAATTTTCTATTTTATTTAAATAATTTGAGATTTCTACAGCTGCAGAAGAAAAACCTTTATCTCCATTATTTCCATAACTTTGAAATTGTATATGAGTTAAATGGATCGGCATACCATTTGCTGCCTTAATTGTTTCTATTGTTGATAAAAAATTTCCTGGAATACCGAGATTGCTACAATGTACATGCAAGGGGTGTGGGACACCTAAATCATGGATCGCTCTTGTTAATTTAGAAACAATCTCTCTCGGCGTTATATCGTAGTATTTAGATTGTTCATCTACATCTAATGCTCTTTGATTAAATTTGAAGGCATTTATTCCACCTGGATTTACTACCTTGATACCTATAGATTGTGTAGCTTTCAAAATAAAAGCCACATAGTCATTTATCATAGATTGACTAGCTTTATTTTTTAGCATATTTAAGAAGAAATCATCATTTCCTAACAATGCATACCCACCTTTATCAATAAAGGGTATATCAGCCATTTCAGCATGTGCCTGTCTAGCATTTATAGGTAATAATGCAGGTTCAAAACAAGTTGTATAACCCATTTCAATATATTTTAGCCCAGTCTTGATAGTTGAGGGCGCAATTATGGATGATGAGTCATAATTTCTATCTGTTTCAATATGAAATTCTTCTAACATCAATCTTGCTATATTAACTTTACCTCCGCCGATATGCGTATGTAGATCTATAGCTCCAGGCATAATTATTTTATCAGAACAATTAATAACCTTATCAATTTTTGAATGTATATCTTTTTTCTCAATAATTTTCCCATCATCAATGTATATATCTTTTTTTATATTAAAGATTTTATTTTGTGGGTCATATACATATCCAGATTTTAAATGAGTAATCAAAATATTTTCCTATGCTAATTGATCAAGTATACTTTGAGAACTTGGTAAATTTATATTTCTAATATCTTTAAGGGCTACAGATACAACATTATCAGTTCTAAACATAATGCCATCATAGTCCAATCCTGGTATACCTACAGGTATAAATATATCCGGCGGCGATGTAAAAGACGAATTGGGATGACCTATTACAATATTTTTAACATTTCTATTTATCTTTAGTTTATCAGGTGAGATTGTAGAAATATGAATAACTAAATCGGAATATTTTTTATTTATAAGCTCTTCACTATCATAAGATTTTCTATCATGTTTAAAACTTCCAGAAATATGTTTTATTCTTGCTGGGAAACCTGTCATCCAAGTCATTGCCTGTGACGAGGTTACATCAGCAAGAGATCCAGATATTGGCATGCATGCTGCTCTACGATTTTTATTTAAATCTACAATATACTTACAGATAGAATTAATAATTATCTCAGGATTTTTATTATTTGTAAAATCTGATGCTGCCCATGTTGCCACAAGGTACTTTGATTTAGAAATAATTTCTTTGAGTTTAAGTTGCATATTAGATGAAAGACCTTTAATAGATTTTTTTCTATCATCTTGTAAATTTTTTAATAAATCAGGAACTAAGTCTAAATTAATCTTGATGTTAGTTAAGTTGCATTTATCTTTAATTTCATTCAAAGTACTTTTAGAAAAGTCTCCTATTAAAACCACATCCCTATTATTTTTATTGGAACATAGGCTATGGTTAGGTAAAAGCACTTTTTCTACTAATCTCGGTGATTTATTTAATATTTTATTACCTATAATTACAATAGTATCAGCTCTATTTTTAGTTTCTGTCAGAGATGTTGCAATGTATCCTGTTCGTTGCACAACTCCAATATTTTGGTATAAATATTTTGAGTTTACATGATCAATTATACAGTTATGTTGAGAAGAAAAATTTAAAATGGATCTGAGTCCTGATAATTCAACACCATGATTTAGAACTAAAATCTCTTTATGACTATTTATAATATCCTTAACTTGTTTCAGAGCCTCTGAAAGAGAAATAATTTTATTTTTCATTAGAGGTAGAGTGTTGCTTTTTTTATTTATATTATATGACTCAATTTTTTTTCCACATGAGGCATTTCCTATAACATTAAATTTATTTCCATCTGTTGAGATTTGAATATCATCACAATGAAGGGAACAGAAAGGACATACTAGATTTTTAGTGTTATTTTGGCTAGTCATATTGGTATATTCTACATTATAACTATGCCACTTTGTACATAAAAGGTATAAAATATGAACCGTAAAATATATAATCTATTAAATTATGAATAAAACAATAAAAGAATTAGTCATATCATCCCCATCTAGATTACACCTTGGTTTTTATGGGTTAGATGATAATTATGGCTATACTTTTGGAAGTATGGGTTTAGCTATCGATGAATATCAAACCAAGCTATCAATAAATAAATCTAAAAGATTTTCTACAAACCTCCCAAAAAAATACATCACGCCAATTTTAAAATACTTGGAACAAAAAAATATAAAAAATACCTTCATGATAAATATTCTCAGTAGTCCTCCAAGTCACATTGGATTGGGCTCTGGATCACAGTTATCATTATGTATAGGCAAGCTAATTTTTAATTACCTGGGTTTAGATATAAGAACTGAGGAAATTGTAGAAATTTTTAAAAGAGGAAAAAGATCGGGAACTGGTATAGGAATTTTTGAAAATGGAGGTTTTATTGTAGACTCATGCAAGAAAATAAATATTATGCCTAAAACAATGTTTAGAACTAAGTTTCCTAAAGGCTGGAAAATAATTTTGATCAATGATAGAAATTTAAAAGGTATTTCTGGCGATAAAGAAATGGACTTTTTTAGTAAAAATATAAAACCTCATAAAAAAAATTCATCAGAGTTATCCCATATTGTATTAAGAGGAATACTGCCCTCTATAGTTTATGAAGATTTTGATAATTTTTCTAAAAATATTACTGAGTTTCAAAGGATGACTGCTCTTTTTTATAAAAATAAGCAAGATGGAATGTTCTTGAGTCCTGAGATATCAAAAATTATGAGATATATTAGTGGTTTTGATAATATTGGTGTTGGGCAGAGTTCATGGGGCCCGATGTCATATATATTTGTAGAATCTAAATTGCATGCCAAAGAGCTTATAAGTGTTATCGAAAATAAATTTAATGTGTATAATGATATATCATTTAAAATAACTAATCCTTGTAACTCGGGATATAAAATCAGATATAAATAACTAATGGAGATAAAGTGATGGAAAAGCCTTTTTTACTACATATGATTACCCCAGAAAAAAACATTAGCCCATTTGATGCTAATATGGCTTTTGATGCTGGATGGAACTCAGTAATACCATATGTAAATGCTAACATGGATGATATGCAAGCATTGGTTCAAGATACAATTTTTTCAAGATCTCCGTCTGCTCTAAAGCGAACAGGAATATTTATTGGTGGCAGAGATTCGCATATGGCAATGGAGATGATTGATGAAGCAAAAAAACATATGGTCCCACCATTTGAAGTCCCTGTCTTCGCTGATCCTAGTGGGGCATTTACGACTGCAGCTGGTATGGTAGCTATAACCGAAAAAGCTCTTCAAGATAAATTTAGTGAAGACTTTACAAATAAAAAAATTGTAATATTAGGCGGCACCGGCCCTGTAGGTGTGGCGTCAGCGGTCATAAGCGCAAAAGCCGGCAATGATGTCTTACTTGTAGGAAGAAGTATAGAGAAGGCCGAAAAAATAGCTCATATTTGCAATGATAAATATGGTTCTAAGTCTGTAGTAGGCGCACAAGATTCTGATAAATCATCGTTTCTTAAAGATGCGGATATTGTGTTTAATACAGGAGCCGCTGGAATACAACTAATGGATGATGTGTTGATTGAAAATGCAACTAATCTAAAAATATGTGCGGATGTTAATGCTGTTCCACCTGCAGGTATATCAGGAGTAGACGCCATGGATAATGTTGTAGAGATGAAAAACTCTAAATCAGGATGTTTCGGAATAGGAGCATTAGCTATCGGAAATATTAAATATAAATCACAACATGATTGTTTGAAATTAATGTATAGTTGCGATAAACCAGTCTACCTACATTTTGAACATGCTTTTGAGTTTGCTCAAAAAAATGTCTGATGTCTGATGCCGTTGTTATCATTAGCAGTGATACCTCATATTTAGAAGATAGAACTAAAGCTTTAGGGTATGATATATATCCGATTGATGAGTATAATCATAAAAATATAAATAAGATATCAAAAATTTCATATTTAAAATCCTTAATTAAAAATATTTCAACTAAACATAAAAAAATATATTTAATTTATGGTTCAGGACTTGAAGATAAGGTTCATATTTATGACATATTAGATGCTAATCTAATAATTAATTGTAATACTTTGGAATTACTTAGAAAATCTGGGGACCTATCTTTGCTCAAAGATATTATTAGAGATTGTGATTTTCAACTGCCTGACGAAAACCCAATTAATTACTCAGAAAAGAGATTATTATCAAAACCATTACATAGCTTTGGTGGTTATAATATAAGTTTTAGCGCGGCAAAAAGAAAAGCATTTTATAATCAACAATATATTCCTGGAAGTACGTTTTCGGCATCTTTTTTTCTTAACGATGAAAACTTTATGTTCCTAGGTTTTAATAAGCTTATACTACTCAGAAATTATTCACCACATCCTTTTATACATGCTGGAGCAATCATGTATGATGGAATCAAGATTTCTACAAGAATCATAAGAGCAATAGAAAGATTGTCCAAAAAGCTCAACATGAGAGGTTATAATACTATAGATTTTAAGATTTATAATAATGAAGTTTTTCTGTTAGATATCAATCCAAGAATTACCTCCACTTTCAAAATTTATAACGATATCTATAATAATAATTTACTAAATCATCAAATAAAACCTCATAATATAAATTACTTAGGTAAAATCGATAAAACTAATAAGTATGGTTTTGTGAATATTTTTGTTAAAGAAAAATGTAAATATGATAAGGATGTTTCAGATGATAATGCATTTGTTTGTCTTCCCAAAATTAATCAGATTATTGAAAAAGACGAGCCTTTATTATCCATCTATATCAAAGCAGAGACCTCAAATGAATTATTAATAAAATTAAAAGAAAAGATTTCGATTACAACAAATCTTTATAACTGTTATGATATAGATATCTAGATATGAGTGAAAATATAAGCATTAATAAGGTTGTGAAGCCACTAGTTGAAAAACTTTTGGAATCTGCAGACCAACTAAATCTTGGCGTAATTGTCTCAGAGGGCGGGGCAAAGATAATTGATGCAGGAATAAATTATACTGGTTGTTTAGAGTCCGGCAGGCTTATAACTGAGATATGTATGGGTGGCCTTGGAAGAGTATCATTATCCATGAACTCAAATACTCCAAATTGGCCTTTATCTATTCATGTGCATAGTACAAATCCAGTATTAAGTTGCCTGGCAAGCCAATATGCTGGCTGGAATCTTTCTTTTGTTAAAGAGGAAGATAATTTTAATGCTCTTGGATCCGGCCCTTGTAGAGCTTTAGCATTAAAAGAAGATTTATTTAAGGATTTAGAATATTCTGATAAATTTTATTCAACTGTTGTTGTTCTTGAAGTTGATAGGAATCCACCACAAGAAATTATAGATAAAATTACATCCGATTGTGGTATTAGTGAAAAAAATTTAACAATTATACTTACCCCTACTAAATCCTTATCAGGTTCTGTTCAGGTTGTTGGAAGGGTTTTAGAGGTAGGAATGCATAAATTGCATGAAATTGGCTTCCCATTAAATAAAGTTATAGATGGCTTTGGTTCTGCGCCAGTCCCTCCACCAGCGCCCGATTTTTTGATCGGCATGGGAAGGACCAATGACGCAATATTATATGGAGGTGTCATACAACTTTTTGTTGATGTAGATGATGACGAGGCTTATGAATTAGCTAAACGACTTCCAAGTTCTACATCATCAGACTATGGAAAACCGTTTGCAGATATATTCAAAGAGTATAAGTATGATTTTTATAAAATTGATAAGCTACTCTTCAGTCCAGCAAAAGTCATTGTGACTACTCTTAAAACAGGAAAAACTTTTACAGAAGGAACTATTAATATTGATTTAGTAGACACATCTTTTAATAAATGAGAAGAATACTTATTTTAACAGATCAGAAAGGTTGGCACTATAAACAACTGATAAAATCTTTTAATAAATATGATATAGATATTGTTACAGCTAATTTATCTGATCTTTCAATCTCGATAGTAAATAATCAAGTTCAAATTTTACAAAGTAATAATGAGATTTTAAATATTACCGATGTTTTCGTTCGTCATATACCTGGTGGAACTTTAGAAGAAGTCATAACATACCTTAATATACTTAAAGTATTACAAGCAAAAAACATTAACATCATGAATACAGCAGAAAATATAGAAATGACTGTTGATAAATCATTTACCTCGCTAAAACTCAAGAGTGCTGGAATTCTTACTCCTAACACATGGATTATTCGTGGTAAAAGTAAATGTAAGGAAACAGTTAATAGATTACTTAGAAAACATCCTTTAATCTATAAACCTTTATTTGGCTCACAGGGGGATAACATTATTAAAATCAAACAACCCTCTGATTTTGATACTATCATTAATTTATCAAATATATATTACATTCAAGAATTTTTAGAAACAAAACCTTCGCATGATTATAGAGTGCTTCTTATTAGAAATAATAGTAAAGAGATATTTCATACAATGATGAGATATGGTGATAATTTTTTAAATAATATCTCTAAAGGTGCAAAATGTGTACCGGTAAAAATCGACAAAGAAATTATTAAGACAGCTATAGATGCTGCCAATGTAATTAATATACCTTTTTGTGGTATTGATATTATAAAATATAATAATAAAAACTATGTTATTGAGTTAAATAGCATTCCCGCTTGGAAAGGATTACAGTCTATTGTTGATAATAATATTTCAGATGAAATTACTGAGATCTTCCTTTCAAAAGAAAAGAATGCATTGCTCTCTTCTGCTAGAAAATAATTATATGCTTAAATTTTTAGATTATATGCCATTAAAGGAAGAGCTTGATATATCATTATTAAAAGATTCATATTTATTTGCCTGCCATAAAGATATAGAAATAATAAAGCCTGGCAATGTGAATATTAACTCTGCTCATTTAGATACAAATGCTGAAGATTATATAGTTAGTTCGATTAATAGTAGTAATAAATTATTCAAAGAAGACTTCAGTCTGGGTGATCGAGTTCTTGAGTCAATTACTGAGACTAAAAAAGTAACTAAAGTAAACACAAATCTAGGAATAATTTTGCTATGTGCTCCTATTATCCATGCGTTTATAAATTACAATCAAATGGATTTAAAAAATGCAATTTCTAATGTAATAGATAACGCTACCACAGATGACACCCTGAAAATATGTGAAGCAATTAATATTGCTAACCCAGGAGGTTTAGGAAAAAATGAAAAATATGATACAAGATCATTGCCACCTATTGAATTAAGGAAAATCATGAGTCACTCCTCCTCGTATGATCGAATCTCATATCAGTATAATCATAATTTTATAGATATCCTGAATTTTGTAGTTCCTAGGATCACATTTCATCTTAAAAACAGTCATTCTCTAGATATCTCCTTGTCTTTAACATTTCTCGAGATTATGAGTAAAATCCCTGATTCTCATATTTCACGAAAATTAGGTGATAAAATAGCAAAAAAGACTAGTAATCATGCCAATGATTTGTTAAAAATACTAGACAAGGATTGTAGTCCTGATTATTTAGAAAAACATCTAAATACTCTCGATTATAAATATAAGAAAAAAGGAATTAATCCGGGGACTACCGCAGATTTATTAGTCGCAGGTCTGATGATTCATAAGATTTTCAGTGGCGTATAGTAAATAATCTCCTAATAACAGGGGATATTAATTGAAGTATGAACCATTAATATAAAAAAGGAGATAACAATGGCAGTAATTGATAAAGTATTAGTTGGTGAAGGCTTGGTTGTAACTGAAGGCGGTGACAACGAAATAGCTCACATCGATTTAATTATGGGACCAAGGGGTTCTGCTGTAGAAGATGCATTTTGTAATACGCTTTGTAACAACAAAGATGGTTTTACATCACTATTAGCAGTGTGTGCACCAAACCTACCAACAAAACCAGCAACAGTTATGTTTAATAAAGTAACAATCAAAGGAGCTAAACAAGCAGTTCAAATGTTTGGTCCAGCTCAAAGAGCGGTTGCTATGGCTGTTACAGATTCTGTAAAAGATGGAACAATACCTGCAGCTGAAGCAAATGATATTTTCATTTGTGTTGGTGTTTTCATTCATTGGGATGCTAATGATGATACTAGAATTTATGACTATAACTATGAAGCTACTATGATGGCTATCAAAGGTGCAGTTTCTGGTAAACCAACAGCGGACGAAGTAGTGGCAGCAGCAGCAGACTCTGCTCACCCATACTCACCTAAGTAGTACTTAGATATTAAGATTAACCAGTTCTATTATTTAGAACTGGTTTTTTCTTTTTGTATCATATTTCTTGATAATATATTTTGATGGATTATTGAAGATACTAGAACACCACTAGCACCGACTTTTTTAGCTTTAATAATATCAAGAGCAGATTTAACTCCACCTGCTATATAATAACTACACTTATTATTTCTAATAAATCTTTTTGCTAGTCTATAGTTCATTTTTTGATTTGATCCAACTTGTAATAAATCCATTATTATAAATTTTGATATTAAATTATTTTTATGTCTAAAGATTGGTTTACCACCAAGATAGTTCCCTAAAAAGTCATATGAGCAAATGTAGTTATTATACTTATTTGATTTTAACTCAAACCCCTTGGACTTTTCACTGCAAAATACTGGGTGATAGTTTTTATATTTTTTATATAACTTTATTTCATTTAAACCAGTATCTATCCAAAAATCTATTTTTGAAAACTCTTGCAAGATTAATTTGAACAATGAGTGATTAACCTGATTATTGATAATTGCATCTAGATCAGCGATATATATTATGTTGGGAGAGTATTTTTTAACTATCTGATAAATTATATCTCTTGGAGCGGTACTATTGTATAATTGATGATTAATTGGCTCATAATTGTTTCTATCACCTTTATGTGCTTTAACTACTTTGTTGTCGAGTATGTCTATAACGGGAATTATGTCCATAATATGCAAAAGATATTAATATATGAATATGTTACAGGAGGCGGTTTAATAAATGAAGATTTAACTTCAAATCTTATGAATGAAGCAATGCTAATAACTAATTCCCTACGCAATATAAGTAAATCATCAAAATATTTTTACTGTGATCACCTACTTGATTATAGGCTTAAAGACTATTCTAAGCACAATTCGGTTATTATAAAATGTAAGGATGAACTATATAATACAGATTTCTTGAGAAGGTATGACTATATTATTCCTATAATGCCTGAATCAGAATTGATACTATATGACTATTCTAAGTATTTAGAGTCTTTTAAAATTAATACGGTCCTATCTGACTCTAGAACAATAAGAATCTGTTCTGATAAATATGAATTTTATAATTTTATCAGTAGTACTAATATTAAGACAATTAAAACATATCTGAAATACACTAAATCTCCTAATGGTAATGAGTATATTATTAAAGATAGATATGGTACTGGTTGTTCACATATAAGGATTACTAAAAGCTCTAAAGAACTAAAAAAAATAAAGACTAATCAAATCATACAAGAATATATTTCAGGCGAAGACTATAGTGCTTCAGTTTTTTTTACAAATGATAATTTTTATCTATTGACAATTAATCAGCAATTCATAAAAGTGAACAACAAGAATCAAATTTTTTTATCTGGTATAATGGTTAATATTAAACATGAACTATATATAGTTATAATATCGCTTATATCAAAAATAAAAAGTATATTGCCTGGTCTACAAGGTTTTGTTGGTATAGACTTTTTAATTAGTAAAAAAGAAATATTCATTGTTGAAATAAATCCAAGGCTTACAACTTCATTCGTAGGAGTATATGAAACATTGGGTGTAAATATAATTGATTTAATTATAAATGCAAAATTAATAAAAAATGTTATATCTGGGAAACAACTATTTTTGAATACTAATGCAAAAGAATAATTTATATATAGGCTGGGATATAGGTGGTGCTCATACAAAATATTCGCTAACTTTTAAAAACAATAAAAAATATGAATGTGGAATAATATCTAATGAGCTATGGAAGTCAGCAATATCTTTAGAATCATTAATTAATGAGATATATAGCAAATATAAAAAAAGATTTAATATTATTAATGCTATAACAATGTCAGGAGAAATGAGTGACATCTATCGGAATAGGAAGGAGGGTGTGTCAAAAATACTTTCTTTGTTTAAAAGACAGTCTTTCACTAATTATGTTTATACTTCAGATAAAGGACTTGTGCCATTTGATAGCAGTTATCCCTCATCAGTAGTCGCATCCGCAAATTGGCATGTCATATCTAATTATCTTTCAAACTATACCCAAAACACTATCGCGGTGGACATGGGCTCTACCACAACTGATATTATACTTATCAGAAACAACAGGTGTATAAATAAACGTAAAGATGATTTTACTGGCTTACAAGCCCTGGAATTGCTATATACTGGCGCCCTCAGAACTCCGATATACTCGGTTGCTCAAAGCCTATCTATTGGCACTAAAAATTATCATATTATTCCTGAAAATTTTGCTACGATGTCCGATGTTTATAGAATATTATCGATTATCCCAATTAAGTCTGATTATTCGCTTACTGCTGATGGAAAACTTAAAACAAAGAAAGAAAGCTTTATACGGCTAGCAAGAATATTTGGATTTGATTACACACATGATAAAAAGAATTTATTAATAAAGCTTTCTAAAAACATACACTCAGTGCATTTAGAGAAGATTAGTTATATTATTAAAAGTCATATTATTAAAAACTTTAATAATATAAATAATTTAAAGATAATAGGTATGGGTGTGGGACAGAATCTTGTAAAGTCAGTCGCTAAAATGAATCAATCAAGTTATGTGAGCTTAAATGATTTTATTAACCTCATTTATAAAAAGGGATCAATAAATCCATCAGATTTAGCGCCATCTTACCTGCTATCATGTTTACTGAAAAAATATCATGAATGAACAAAAAAAAATAACATATGATTATTACGGTGATGCATATCAAATATTTGCATTTATTAAGAATAACGAATGGCCTGTTTTATTATGTAGTCATCATGAGAAATTCAAAGACCAAAGGTATGATATAATTGCATCTGATCCTATTGAGAAAATTTATACTCATCAAGACCTGACATTAGTTGAGACATCTTCAGGAACTGAAAAATTCAATCTAGAACCAATGGATGTTTTAAGTGCAAGAATGAAAAAATACGATTCTAATTTTAAAGATATTCCTTTCTCAGGAGGAGCTATTGGATACCTGTCATATGATTTAGGAAATAAATATGAAAGTATAGAAAACAATAAAAATGAAGATATACCTTTGATGGCTTTTGGAATTTATGATTGGTGTATTTTAATCGATCATAAGTATAAAAAAACTATATTAATATATGACTCTGAATCTGATTTAATAAATCGACTCAAGGATTCCTTAGAGAATGAATCTTTCAGTGTGTATCAAAATAAACCTTACGAAATCTCATCTGAATGTAAATCAAATATTTCCTATAGTGAATACAAAAAACAATTTGATAAAATTCAGTCTTATATAGAAAATGGTGATTGTTATCAGATAAATTTTTCCCAAAGGTTCTCTCTGAACTATTCTGGAGATACCTGGGATATTTTCAAGAAAATCTCACCCACTTATTCATCGCCTTATTCTGCTTATCTACATATGCCATTTTTAGATATCATGTGTTTCTCGCCAGAGCGTTTTCTTTCTTATAATGGTGATAAAGTTGAGACTAAGCCAATAAAAGGTACAAGGCCTGTATCAAAGGATCCTAAAAAAAATCAACAATCTATTGATGAGCTTTTGACTTCTGATAAAGAAAAAGCAGAAAATCTTATGATCGTTGATTTACTAAGAAATGATCTTGGTCGTAATTGTGAATTTGGCTCAGTAGAAGTGAAGAAGTTATTTGATGTAGAAACTTTTGCTAATGTACATCATTTAGTGAGTACAATAGAAGGAAAGATTTCTGAAAAAAGCAATATCTATCAATTAATCAAGGGTTGTTTCCCTGGCGGTTCTATTACCGGAGCGCCAAAAATCAGAGCAATGCAAATAATTGATGAAATAGAACCTGATAATAGGAGTATCTATTGTGGCTCTATTGGTTATATTAGTTTTAACGGCATGGCTGATCTCAATATCGCCATAAGGACTGTCATTGCTTCAAAAGATGAGTTATTTTTTTGGGGTGGCGGAGGTATTGTGTACGATTCTGAAGTTGAATCAGAATATAAAGAAACTTTTGATAAGATAAACCCCCTCTTAGAGATACTTAAGAATTAACTTTTATTGTTCTCGCAACTTGTTCAAACATAGTCAAGCTTAAATCCTTTCTTTTGGATGACTTTTCACATAGTTGCCCTCTAAAACCTAAAAAGTCTGGAGATAAAACTTTGAGCTGATTAATATGATGCAATCTAAGAGAACCAGATAGGCCGCAAAATTTATTATTTGATTTTGCAATATTTATAAACTCTTTAATTATTTCGTTTTCTAATATCTCAACCAAAGATTTACTATCCTTATAATATGTATCAATCATTACACCATGATATCCAGTATCAATAATTTTCTCTACATTATCTAAATTGAAGTCTTTATCAGCAAATAATACGCATATTGGTTTTGTTTTAATGAAATTAATCTGTTTAAGTAACTCATGATGTTCACTAATAATACCAACATCAAATAAACCTATTTTTAGAAAATCTATTTTATTTTTTATAACAAACTTTATATTTTCAATATTTTCTGAATTATTTGGATTCATATGGTTACCCATAGTGGCACTTAGAGTATGTCTAGGTAGTATTTTTCGCACCTTAGAAATAAAATTTCTACCAACAAAACCTAATGCTCCATCATCAATATTTTTTAAATCTATAATGTCAACTTCGGAAGAAGCAATTAATTTTGCTTCTCTTATGTCTTTGATACTAGCAAGGAAACCTGTCACAGTTGTACACATTTATTTTTTATACTCTGATATTCTTTTTTCAATCCATTCCCATGCTTCGATTTCTCTTGCGCCAGATGTTTTTTCTATTCCTATTTTTAAATATGTCATCTCTCGTTTAATTTTATCCATTGGTATCATCCCAAGACGACTTACTAATACTGATGCCTCTATAACGGAAAACTGGGCTCTATTAAAACCTAGGAAAGGAGTATGTATTGACTGATTATCTATATTGCATGTTATATCTGGTCTTTTCTTGTCATCTCTAAAGTTTTTCGCAACCACATTATAATGTGTGTTTGCTAAGGCTAATCTAGGGACATAATCTTGATTATCTTCTTCTGCTAGACTCCAATCTTTCTTATATTTTGTAACAATACCGGCAAAGACTCTAACATCATCAATAAAATTAATGGTGGCTTTCTTATTAAAATTTATATTATCTAATGTTGTAGAGGGGCGGAAAGGTGATATGACTACCTGTTTATCAATTAGTTTTATACCCATAGGAGCTATATGGATTATATTCTCTTGAGAGATTGTTGTTACTATTACTTCATGTATCATTTTTTCTTTTTATATGTTGACCCAGCTTCCTTAAATTTAAGTTTATCATCAATAACCTCGTCAACTAAACATCCCCATTTTAATTCCTCATCTTGCTCAAAAGATTTTCCTAATTGTTTTGCAATTTGAGCTCTAGCTAATTCAACGCCAAGATAGAATGCATGTCCAGTATCATTTCCAACATTGATTGATTCAAAAAAATCAAATGGATCAAGGTGTGTTTCGAAAATATTTTTATTAAATAAGTGAACACCTTCATCGGAAGTCATTATTCTATAATTAGAATCTTTTACGCTTTTTTTTAATTCCTTTATTTCATCAATTTGATATTTATATGGATCTTCCTCATGCGTGGTAAGTAAACCTGTATCAATATGTTTTGGTGTTGTATTATTTATGCTAGAAGCAAGTATAATTCTCCTTGCTAAATCATTTTCTTTTATTACCGAACTACAATGCATGCTTACTTGAGTTGTAAGAATATGATTTATCTTTAATTCTGATATTATGCCCATTAAAACCATAGTGATCCCTGTTGTATCAGCATGGGTGAGTTCAGTCAGATTTCCAGTGCCCATCATGATATGAATGTCGGGATATTTTTTCCTTAATTGACTATATCTTAATATGGATTCTGTAAAACCATAATGGATGGGATCCAGGATTGGATCAGCGATAAATACTCTTTTGTTAGCAAGACACTTGTCTATGCACTCATATAAGCTTTCCATGTCTCCATCTTTAGGTATTAAAATTGGATACGAATCTACCTCATCTAAAATATGAAAATTATCAGATTTGATACTTAATAAATAATCAGCGCCAGACTTGCCACCTAGTATAAGCTCTTTATCAGAATGAGAGTCAACACTCACATAAAATTCTCTTCTTTTCAACTCTTGGATTGTCTCAGCTAAATGACCAAAATGTTGGTTAGGCAAACAACCTATATCAATTACATCAGCACCATTTTTTCGATAATATTCAGCAAGTTTAACAATCTTTTCTACTGTCATGTTGGGCGCGTCAGTGATCTCGGCGAAGATATGTACTTCATATTTTGAAAGATCATATTTTAAGGCTTTGCCTCCAAATAAAACTGGCAAATCCTTAAGTTCTTCAGGTCCTCTTTCTACCTTTATTCCTAGTTTCTTTGATAGCTCCTTTATGTCGCCCCTTACTTTTCCAGGCACGATAATCCTATTAAATCTTGAAATATCACCAATACGTCTACTAATCATATCTGTTGTTAGAAGTGCAGCAACATTAATATTTAAATTCTCTATTTCATATATAAAATTTTTTTCAGAAATAGATTCTAGGATCTTTTTAAGATTGTTCTCTGCTAATTTACCTGTAATGAACAAAATATTTTCTTTTATATCCATTTTTTCAAAACCTCATTTAGTCCATCTACATTATCTACAACATCAACATTCTCAAAACATTTCAGCTTATTATAGTTTTCTAGCTCTATAGATCTAGGATATAAGGTCACAGGTTTCTTCGGTGCTTGCGTTATAACCGTAGGCTCAGTGTCACATGCAAATACTATACAATGTATTTTACATTTTCCAGCTTGAGCAAACATGTTAGTAACTAAGTTGTCGGAGAATCCATATGTCATTTGCGCAATAGTATTCGATGTAGTTGGAGAAACAATAACCAATTTATATATATCTTCATAGAGAAGACTTACTGGAGCTGAGCTTTTAGTGACATCTTTGAATATTTTAATACCCTTTGATTTAAAATCATCTAAATTATAGTCATACCACTTCAAAACTTCTTCTCCAGCTTTACTTAAAAATAAATCAACATTTTGAAGAGTCAGCATTATTTCAATTGACTCCTTTAAGTAATGTCCAGAACCGGTTATGCACCAAGCTATTTTTTTTACATCATTCATATTTTTTTAAATTTTCATAAATTAATTTTTTATATTCTATCAAGTCTGAAGGACTGTTTATATTAATAAATAAATTTTTATTGTCAGAAAAATCAACTAGCTCTAGATTACATAGATTATACCATTTATCAATTTTTCTTTGCCCTGAATCTATAAAATTCTTTAAGCTATCTTTTAAGCTTACTTCCATAAGTGAGTATACTGGCTGTATTCTTTGTCCATCATGTGCACATCTAATCTCAAACACCCCACCAAATGAAAGCATCCTATCAAAAAAAGTTTCATTCACAAATGGTCCATCACATGGAAATGTTAGAATATACTTTGTGGAGGATTTCAATAAGCCTGTATACATACCAGCCAATGGTCCCTGATACCCCTCTAATTCATCTTTCCAAACAACTAAACCCATATCGGTATATTTTTTTATATTTCTATTCGCATTTATATAAACATTAGACGTATATTTACTAGCCAAATTAACTAGGTGTTTAATTATATATTTATCATCAATAAGCATTAGACCCTTGTCTTTTCCGCCCATTCTTTCTGATTTTCCTCCAGCAAGGATAATTATTGTTAAATTACTTTCTTTGATTTTCATATTTTAAAAACTTTATTATTAGATATTCATTATCTTATATAATAGAATAACTCAGCATGAATGATAAACGTATATATTTAGCTCCTATGGTTGGAAGAACAGATGAACATTATAGGGCATTTATTAGGATATTATCTAAAAATATATATTTATATACAGAGATGATTACATGCGATTCTTTCTTACATACAGAAAGAAAAGACTACAAAGTGCATCCTAGAGAAAAAGGCTTGACCATCCAGCTAGCTGGATCTAATCCAAAGAAGTTTGGGGAATGTGCAAAAATCATAGAAGAGCAGGGCTATAGCGAAATTAATCTCAATATTGGATGTCCTAGCACGAAAGTTATCAAGGGTGAGTTTGGCGCCTGTTTAATGAATTCGCCTAAGCTGGTATCTGAATTTATTTATCAAATAAAAAAATCTTGCTCAATACCTATTTCAATTAAAACTAGATTAGGTTTGGGTTTTGAGCATAATCTAGAGTTATTGCTTAATCTAATAGAAGAAACTCACAAAGCTGGGTGTAAAAAATATTTCATTCATGCAAGAAACGCTATCCTAAATGGATTAAGCCCTAAAAAGAATAGAAAAGTACCTATATTACGATATTCAGATGTACTTGAGGTTAAAGAATCTTTTCCTTCCTTGAGTTTTTATCTTAATGGTGGTGTAGAAAGCATTATGGAAATTAAAAAAAATATTAATGCTTTTGATGGTTTGATGATAGGTAGAAGTATTTATGATAATCCAATATTCTTACTTCAAATTGAGCAAGAAATATTTCATTCAATGGTCAGTTTGACCCGTAAAGATATACTGCAGGAGTACTTTGAGTATGCAATAATCCAGTCAAAGGAGGGTAAAAGTAATTATCTATTACTTAGACATTTATTCAGTTTATATTATAATACTAGCTCATCTAAGAAATGGAAAAAATTCTTGCATGATATTATACAAAACAATAAGGATATAAAGCATATAACAAATTTTAAAGAATCTTTTTATGAAGACAAAATTACAACTTACGGCTAAAAATGCTAATCGCTATGACCTTTATGAGGAGTCCGTTCAAAATGTTGATTTTGAAGTAGAGTTTATATCTAATACTTATAAAAAATATAATAAAGCGCAATGCAAAACTATTAGAGAAGACTTTTGTGCGTCTGCAAAAATATCTTCCGCATGGGTAAAGAATGCTGCCGATAATAAAGCTTATGCTATAGATCTCGATGAACAAATATTAAACCATGCTAAAAATAGTTTTAAAAAAAATCTTACAGTTGATCAATTAGATAGAGTAAAATTAATAAAAGGTGATTCCTTGATACAAAAGACACCAAAGGTCGATTGTATCTCTGCATTTAATTTTAGCTATTGGGTGTTTAAGCATAGGAAAGATTTGATTGCATATTTTAGAAATGCCTATAAAAATTTACATAAAGATGGTTTATTGATGCTTGATTCTTTTGGGGGCTATGAGGCGCACCAGGAGTTAGAGGAAAGAACTAAGCATAAAGGTTTTACATATTGTTGGGATCAACATAGTTTTAATCCAATTACTAATGATTTGGTATGTTACATTCATTTTGAATTTAAAGACGGATCTTCGATAAAGAAAGCTTTTGAGTATCACTGGAGATTATGGTCTCTCCCAGAAATTAAAGAATGTCTAATAGAAGCTGGATTCAAAAAAGTAGACATATATATGCAGGATTGGGATGATGAGGAAGACGAGGAAACTGAAGAATTTTATAAAATGACAGAATGTGATGCTGATCCGGGTTGGGTGGCCTATATAATCGCTACTAAAAAATAAAAGATAAGTATTCCTATAGATAAATAAATTATCTATACTCACTATTAAGAGTCAACTATGTGATCGCTGTGAAAACAGAGGAAAGTCCGGGCTCCATAGGTGAAAGTGCCAGGTAACTCCTGGGAAACGTAAGTTTACGGAAAGTGCTACAGAAAATAACCGCTAATATTATTATTAGTAAGGGTGAAAAGGTGAGGTAAGAGCTCACCACATACGAGGTAACGAGTATGGTTGAGGCAAACCCCACTTGGAGCAAAGCAAATTTATAGCATTTTGTTAGCCTAAGACACGCTATATGGTAAGCTGCTAGAGGTTTTTGGTGACAAAAATCCCAGATTAATGATCATACACGACAGAACCCGGCTTATCGGTTGGCTCTTAGCCCTTTTTAAAGTCTGAAGTTCACTATATCTTTATAAGTCATTGTTAAATATAAGTATATGATATATATATGTTATTTTGATCACATTACCTACATTTATCACGCTAAAACCTTGCAACTATTAAAAAAAAGTCATATAGTGTTGATATATGGCAATTTATGCAAAATTGTGGGATATAATGGTAAATATGTTTAAAGGTATACATAACATTAACTTGGATGCAAAAGGGAGGTTAACTATCCCAACCAAGTACAGAAATACTATAAGTGACCAGTCTAGTGGCAATATGGTTGTCACTATAGATCCTGAGGAAAAGTGCTTACTCCTATACCCAGTTACAATTTGGGGTGAAATTGAAAAGAAAATCAATGCTTTACCCAATATAAATAAAAATGCTAGAAGAATACAGCGTTTGCTTTTAGGTCATGCCGAAGATTTAGAATTAGATAAAAACGGAAGAATACTGCTTTCTAAGCCATTAAGAACAGTTACAGAGATAACAAAAAAAATTATGTTAATTGGTCAAGGGGAGAAATTTGAAATTTGGAGTGAAGATACTTGGAATAATCGAGTTAATACTTGGAGATCTGAAGAAACAGATGAATCAGAAGAGTCTGCTTTATCAGATATAAGATTATAATGAAATTAGATCGTTATTATAGGGCATTAGGTATTACTGGAAATGAAGATAGAGTCTTTATAAAGAAAGCATTTATGCGTGTTGCACAGAAATATCACCCAGATAAAAATCCGGATAATCAAGAATCTATTGAAAAATTTATCGATGCTAAAAATGCATATGAAAATATTATGAAGTTTAAAAGGATTACTGATGATTAATACTCAAAAACATATACCAGTTATGCTGAGTGAATCAATAGAAGCTTTGAATATTGATCCTAACGGATCTTATATTGATGCTACATTCGGTTTTGGCGGACACTCAAGAGCTATACTGAAATCTTTAGATAGAAATGGCAGGTTATATGCTTTAGATAAAGATTCATTAGCCATAGAAATGACAGATAAAAATATAGCTACCGATGAAAGATTCACCCTAAAACATGGATGTTTTTCTGATTTAAGTAAAATTTCCAAAAATTGGGGAGTTTATGGTTCAGTAAATGGAATATTGTTTGATCTTGGTGTCTCTTCTCACCATCTCGACGAATCTAGCAGAGGATTTAGTTTTAATAAAAAAGGACCTATAGATATGAGATTTGATCAATCTTCTGGTATTACTGCATGTGATTGGATAGAAACAGTAGATGAGCAGACATTATCAAATGTTATATGGAAGTATGGTGATGAAAGGTATTCTAGACGCATTGCCAAAAGAATTATTGCTGAAAGAGATAGAGATAAAATTATTGATACAGAACAGCTTGCAAAAATTATAGATAAAGCGATGCCGAAAAATGAAAAATATAAGCATAATGCTACTAGAACATTTCAAGCAATTAGAATATTTATTAATAAAGAGTTAGATGTTCTAAAAGAAGCATTAAATAAAAGTTTTAATATACTCGCTCCTAAAGGGAGATTGGTTTTAATCACATATCATTCTCTAGAAGACAGGGTGATAAAAGACTTTTTGACATTGACTGATAAAAATTTATCTACGCCAAGAGATTTACCTATACAAAGTGAATTTCTTACAAAAATGTATAATCTTGTAGCTAAGTCTATCAAACCAAAAGAAAATGAAATTCATTCAAATCCAAGATCAAGGTCTGCTAAATTAAATATTTTGGAAAAAGCTAATGAGAATCATGTTTAATTTATTAATTTTATCTGTTATTACTATGTCAGCATTCACTGTCATTTATATTAAACATAAAAATCGATTTATGAATATAGATATCGAAAAAACTGAACAAAAACTTTCATATGAATTGAATAAGCATAAAAAATTATTAGATATGAGGTCCAAATTAATAGAAAAGAAATTAATTAATACGGATATTAAAAAAAGTCTTGGAATGGAAATTCCATCTAAAAAGAAAATTATATATTTAGATTTGGTTGAATAAACCGGAGGTGTAGTATGTTTGAGTTAGTAAATGAGTATAGTCAAAATGCTGTGATTA
>MDSV01010521.1_pt1 | contig 25922 bp, 26 predicted proteins | sample 810851 | NCBI WGS metagenome assembly MDSV01 (sample SAMN05326640, study PRJNA326480) | marine metagenome | isolation source: seawater | place: Atlantic Ocean: North East | collected 2012
GTGTTCGTAAAGCTAAATTACAAGGATACAAACAAACTTTTAATCAATTAAAAAAATGGGATTTACAATTTCACAAATTATTAATGGGCAAACCCTCTTATGATATTTTTGTTGATGATAAAGCTTTAGGATATAAAAAAAATTTAATAAAAACCTTAAACAAATATCTTCATAGATAGCAAAAAATGTTTTCAGCACTCAAAAAAATTAATTTAATTTTTCCAAAACATATATTTCATAGTATTATTTTTTTGTATTTTTGTTTAGTTGTTCTTACTTTATTTGAATTTGTAGGTATAGGATCAATACCAATATTGATATCAATGATGGTTGAAAAAGAAACTGACATGAACTTTTTTGGCTTTAGCATTATGGATTTTGTGAATGAACATTCTTTTTTTGAGAATAGCATTCTAATGATGGGGTCATTAATAATATTAATATTTATTTTAAAGGCAATATTTCTAATATTTTTTAACATTTTTGAACTTTCTTTAAGAAAAAAAATGAAACTAATAATTTCTCAAAAACTTGTGATGGCTTACTTAAAAAAACCTTTTATTTTTTTTATAAATAATAACACTTCAAAATTGGCTAAAAACGTTATAACTGAAGTTGATCAAAGTGTTACATTTATTACATCACTTATTAATATATCTAGAGAATTATCTATAGTCTCAGCACTATTTTTAATAATGGTTTATTTTGAACCTTTATTAGCAGTTTATGTATTTCTTTTAATTACAGCACTTGTAGCAATTTTTTTATACTCAACAGATAAAAAATTAAAAAAGATAGCAGAAAAAAGATGGAATTTTTATGGAGACGTTTTTAAGTCAGTAGGTAATATTTTTGGAGGAATTAAAGATATAAAAGTATTTAAACGGGATACACTATTTGTTGAAAAATTTGTAAATTCTAAAAAAGATTATGAAGAGACAATGCGGGTCTCTGAATTTATAAGAAGATTACCAAAAATAATTTTAGAGGTTTTTGCGATATTTTTTTTAGTAGGTTTGACAATGATCTTTATTAAATTTCAAAAAAATCCGTTGGATTTAATACCAATATTGTCATTAATAGCGGTTTCGGTCATAAGGTTTATTCCTTCATTTAATACTATTGCTGCAGAAACTACTTATATAAAAATTTACAAATTATCATTTGAAAATGTATTTAAAGAAATTTTTGAGTCTATGAACATTAAAGAAAAAAAAATGAATGAAATACTTACACAAAGTTCAAATAATGCAGTAGAGATTAAAAATCTCAATTTTGATTATGCAGACAAGGAAAAAACAATACCAAGTATAAAAAATTTAAATATTCATATTAAAAAAAATTCAATGACTGGAATAATAGGAAAGTCAGGAGCCGGAAAAAGCACTTTGATAAATATTGTTCTAGGCTTACTTTTACCAAAATCTGGTGAACTAGCAATTAAATCACCAGAAAAAAAAATATCTAACGAAATAAAAAAAATTTCATATGTGCCTCAAGATATTTTTCTTTCGGATGATACTCTTCAAAACAATATTGCTTTCGGATGTAAAGAAATTGAAATTGACAAAGATAGATTAAACAAATGCGTAAGAGAAGCTGGTTTATCAAACTTCTTATCGCAAAATAAAAAAGAAGGTCTTAATATGATGATAGGAGAAAAGGGAATTAAACTGTCAGGAGGAGAAAGGCAAAGGGTTGGTATTGCCAGAGCTCTATATGTTCAACCTGAGATTTTAATATTAGATGAAGCTACAAGCTCATTAGACAACGAAACAGAAAAAGATGTAATGCAAACGATACAAAGTTTAAAGTCAAAATGCTCAATAATTATAATTGCTCATAGACTATCTACTATAGAAAATTGTGACAACGTTTATTTTTTAGAAAACGGCACTGTTAAAGATCACGGAAAGCTTATCGATCTTTTAAGAAAATATAAAAAACTCAATTAATAAGGTATGAAAAAAATAAATTTAAAGTCATTAACTATAAGCGGAGAAATGACTATGTTGGGGGCGTTAAAGAAATTGAATAAATCCTTAGTAAAAACATTATTTATTGTAAGCAAAAAGAAATCTTTTTTAGGAACACTTACGGATGGGGATATTAGAAGAAATTTAATTAGAGGAAATAAAATAAAAACGAAATTAAAATTAATGGTAAAACAAAAGTATCTCAGCTTTAGTCAGGATGTTTCAAGAGCTAAAGCATTTGAAAAAATGAAAAAAAAAGCAATTAAAGTTGCCCCTATTTTAGACAAAAAAAAAAATTAATCAGTTTTTTAATATTAGATGAAAATTATACAAATATTAAAAATAAACTTATAATAATGGCTGGTGGCAAAGGAAAGAGATTGCTTCCATTAACCAAAAAAGTTCCAAAACCGATGTTAAGACTAAACAACAAGCCTATTCTGGAACACTTAATAATGAATGCAAAAAGAGAGGGTTTCTCTCAAATTATTTTATCTGTAAATCATTTAGGAAATGTAATTAAAAAGTATCTCAAACAAAAAAGATCATTTGGAGTTTCAATAACATACATAAATGAAAAAAAACCTTTAGGTACTTGTGGAAGTCTTAGTCTTTTAAAAAAGATACCAAAAGAGCCAATCATAGTTTGTAATGGTGATATAGTATCTGAAATAAGGTTTTCAGATTTACTTAATTATCATTATAGAAATAAAGCAGACGTTACTATGGTGGTTAAACCACATGAAATTCAAAACCCGTTTGGTGTTGTAAAAGTAAATAATAAAAATAATATTGTCGAAATTGAAGAGAAACCTTTTATTAAGTCAAATATTAACGTGGGAGCATATGTTCTTAGTAATAAGGTATTAAAACATCTTAAAAAAAACCAACGAATAGATATGACAGACTTTATTGCTCTTTTAATCAAGAAGAACAGAAAAATTTCTGCATATCCCATTTATGAGTCTTGGAAGGATATTGGTTATCCTATTGATTTAAAAACTATCCAAAATGAATTCAAAAGAAAAAGAAAAAATTAAAATAGTTTTTTTTACTGGCTCTAGAGCTGATTATACAACTCTTAAACCTTTAATTAAAAGACTTAAAAAAAATAATATAGAAATAATTATTTATTTTTCCGGTTCACATTTTACTAAAATATTAGGTAATACATTTCAAGATTATCGTAACGATAATAAAGGGATTAAAATAAAAAAGATTGATTTTTTTGGTGAAGTAAAAAACTTTGAAAAAAAAAAGATTTTTAATTTAGGAAAAAAAAAAATTTCTAAACAATTATTAATTGATAAACCTAATTTTATTTACATATTAGGAGACAGATATGAAGCAATGATCGCATCACTAGTTTCTTATGACTTAGGAATAAAAATTATTCACTCAGGCGGAGGTGAGACAACACTAGGTTCTAAAGACAATTTATATAGAGATGTGATCTCCAAGGTTTCTTCATTTCATATGGCAACTACAAAAAAAAGTTTTTTAAAACTTAAAAGAAAATTTTCAAATCAGTCAGTTTTCTTTCCTGGATCTGCAATAGTAGAGAAGATTAATAATTTTAAAGCCAAAAAAAATATTAAAAGCCATTTTTTTAAAAAAAATAAATTCGTTTTAATGACTTTTCACCCAGCTACAAGCTCTAAAGAAAATATTTCAAAGTTAATGTTAATGTCAATTCAGCTTCTGTTAGACCAAAATTATAAAATTTTAATAACGTATCCAAACCAGGATCCAGGCTATATTGAAATATTAAAAGTCATTAATAAATTTAAATATAAAAAAAATATAATTATAAAAAAAAATTTAGGTGATAAATATTTTAATGTTGTTAAAAACTGTAAATTTTTAATTGGCAATAGTAGTAGCGGTATAATTGAAGCGCCGTATTTTAAAAAAAAAGTTATCAATATTGGGTATAGGCAAAAAGGTAGGCAAATCGATAAAACTGTGATTGATGTTACTCCCAATCTAAAGAAATTTAAATTAAATTTGATTAAGGCATTAAGAAAGAAAGTAATTAAATCATCCAGCAATTTTTACGGAAAAGGCAATACAATTCAAAAACAAGTTAAAATTCTCAATAAAATACTCGTGTAATTTCCAAGATGATATTTAAAAGAATTGTTTTTTTTGGATCGATTCAATCAGCTAAAAATTGCTTAAAAATTGTGTGTAAAAACTTAGAATTTCAAAAGATTATAATAGTAACTGAGACTAGAAAAAAAAAATATTTTTATGTTAGGAAATATGCAAAGAAAAATAAATTAATGTTTGTCAGTTATAATTATTTTGAAAATAATTTTAATAATCAAAAATTCGATTTAGGGATATCAATAAGATACAATAACATCATTAAAGAACAATTAATCAAAAGATTTAAATTTGGTATAATAAATTTGCATGGAGGAGAGCTTCCCCTCTATAGAGGCACAAGTAATCATATATTTGCAATTATTAACAATGAAAAAAAATTTGGGGTATCTCTTCATTTTATAAATAAAAAGATTGATAGCGGTAGAATTTTAGCTGTTAGAAAATTTAAAATAGATAAAAAATTTACAGGCTACGCATTGTTGAAAAGAACCTTTTCAAATGGTGAAGTGTTATTAAATAATTTTACGAAAAATTTAGCTAAGATGAAAAAATTTCCAAAAGGTAAATTTAACAATATTAAAAAAGGAAAAGAATATAAGCAAAAAGATCTCGATGACTTAAAAAAAAATTTAAAATTAATCAAAAATAAGGAAATTCTTAATTTAACCAAAAGAGCTTTATATCACCCTAATAAAAATGAAATATAAACTCTTACAAAAAAAAAATATTTTTATTCTAGATGAAAGTCTGGGGGGGAAAATTTTTGAAGGAAATAAATTTAGAAAATCAAAATATTTATTGAATTCATCTATTAAAAAAGGTGTAATTACAATGGGATCAAAATATTCTAATCACAGCTTAGCAACAGCTCATTATTGTAAACTACTCAAAAAAAAATTTGTTTATTTACTAGTTAATAAGCAAAAAGTTTCTTATAAAAAATACAATAATCTTAGGATCATTGATAATTTTGATGCTGAAATAATTCAAATTAAAACCTCGGATGCAAAAAGAAAGATAAATTTTTATAAAAAAAAATATAAAGATTATATGTGGATACCTGGCGGAGGATCCAATAAGCAAGCATTAAATCAGTATTTTAAACTTGCAAAAAAAATATTTTCAGAAAATAAAAAAAAATTATCAAAAATTAAAGTGATCTTACTTCCTTGGGGAACGGGGACAACTGCAATAGGGTTTCTTAAGGCAATTGAATTTTTAAATTTAAAAATTAATATAATTGCAGTCTCAGTATCAAGAACAAAAAAAAATTGTGTAAGTGAAATTTCAAAAATCTTTTCACTTAAAGGAAAAAAATTAATTAAAATAATTGATGATTATGCAGGTAAGTATGGAAAAAAACTAAAAAATGATCGACACCTTTCAAAATTATTTTTGAAACAATACGGCGTTAAAATTGATCCAATTTATAATTCAAGATCGATAAGATATTTTTATAAAAAAAAATTTGACAATTGCTTAATAATAAATACTGGCGGCTTAGCGAATAATTTTAATGATTAAAATACTTTTTACAAATATAGGAAGAAGAAACTATTTTATTGATTTCGTAAACGATCTTAATAAAAGAGGATATAAGATAAAATTATTTATTTCAGATGTATCAAAAATTACATCATCTTTTTATATAAGCAAAAAGGTAAAAAAAATTATAACTCCTAAAGTTAGTGATGGAAAAGAAAAATATATAAATACTTTACTTAGGGAGTGTAAAAAAAACAAAATTAATTTACTTATTCCACTTATTGATACTGAACTTGAAGTCTTATCTAAATATAAAAAAAAATTTGAGAGAATAGGCACGAAGGTAATAATTTCAGATAATAATTTAATTTCAAAAACAATTGATAAAAAAAAAACCTTTTGTCATTTTGCAAACAGTAAAATTAAAATGCCAAAAACTTTTTTTAATTTAAAGAATTTTAATTATATTTTTCCGGTAATAAAAAAACCAATAAAAGGCAGTGCTAGTGAAAATATTCAAATAATAAGAAATAAAAAAGAATTGAAAAATTTTAATTCATCTACACACATATTACAAAAATTCATTCATGGAGATGAGTATAGTGTAGATATTTTAAATGACTTTTCTGGTAATTTTGTTCATTGTTGTATAAAAAAAAAAATTTCAATGAGAGCTGGAGAAACTGATAAAGCTAAAATTATTTATTCAAAAAAAATATTATCTTTATCTAAGGCTGTATCAAATTTTTTAAAACATGTGGGCTTAGCTGATATAGATTTAATTTTAACAAAAAATGGAGAAGTATATTTTTTAGATTTTAACTTACGATTTGGAGGAGGATATCCTTTTACTCATTTATCTGGTTGTAATTATTTAAAATTAATAATCGACATGTATTTAGGAAAAAAATTAAATACAAAATTTAACAGGGCTAATCAAACTTTCATGAAAGGAATTAACATACAGTCATTTTAATTATCAATGAGACCAAATAAAACTTATATTATAGCTGAGATAGGGCCAAATCATAATGGTTCTATTAAACTTGCAACAAAGTATATAAAACTACTCGCTAGAAGCGGTGCAGACGCAGTAAAATTTCAACTTAGCGAGCCCGAGAAAGCTCTATCTAAAGACTCATTTCCAGCAAAATACGAGAAAAATTCAAAAGGATTCAAAAAAAATTTAGACATATTTGAAACAGTCAAGAAAAGACAACTGACCAAAAAAAACCATGAAAAACTATTTAAAATTTGTAAAAAATATAAGATTGATTATTTATGTTCAGCATTTGACATTGAAAGTCTTAAATTTCTGAATGAAAAACTTAGTATTAGATATTTTAAAATTCCTTCAGGAGAAATTTTATCATTAGATATGCTTGAATATATTAACAAACAAAGAAAAAAAGTAATTTTGTCTACAGGCATGGCTTCATTTAAAGAAATAGCTTTTTGTTTATCAAAACTAAAGATGATTAGAAATAAAATAGTCCTATTACACTGTGTAAGCAATTATCCAACCAGAAATCAGGATGTAAATTTATTAATTATGAATAAACTAAAATCCAAATTTAAATGTCAAATAGGTTTTTCTGATCATACATTGAGCGAACTGGCCTCTGTAGTTGCGGTGTCTTTAGGAGCTACAGTTATTGAAAAACACGTTACTCTGAATAAAAATTTGCAAGGACCGGATCATAAAAATTCAATGAATATAAAAGAATTCAAATCAATGGTGAATAAAATTAGAGATGTAGAAAAAATTCTAGGTAATGAAAACAAAAAAATTTCCAAGAAAGAGCAAGAAATAGCAAAAGTAGCAAGAAAAAGCGTAGTGACCAAGATTGATTTATATCCAGGCATGAGTGTAACTAAAAAAAATATTTGTTTTAAAAGACCCGGCACAGGTATTCTTCCAACAAATTTAAATAAAATAATAAATAAAAAATTAAAAAAATTTTTGGGTAAGGATAGAATAATTTTAAAAAGGCATCTTAAGAATTAAAATAATTTATCAAGAAATATATGAAAATACTTTTTGTTGGCCTTGGTTCTATTGGGCAGAGACATTTACAAAATATAAAAAAATTGTATCCTAATTCATTTTTATATGCATTAAGAAAAAGAAATAAATCATTAGTAATTAAAGAAACAAAAATATTAAAGAACAAAAACCTAGAAAAGACATTTAATCTAAAAATATTAAGAGACTATAAACAAGCAAAAAAGTTAAAACCGGATTTAGTTTTAATATGTAACCCTACTAATTTTCATTACAGAGATGTGAATTTCTTTGTTCAAAATAAAATTAACGTTTTTGTTGAGAAACCAATAATTGCAAATCTCAATAAAATAAAAAAACTTAATTTTAAAATTAAAAAACTAAAAGTTAATACCATGGTCGGATATCAATTAAGATTTCACCCAATGGTAAAATTTGTAAAAAATCTAATTTATAAACAAAAATACGGAAGTGTAGTCAAAGCAAGTTTTAAAAATTTATCATATTTACCAGATTATCATCCTTATGAAGATTATTCTAAAAGCTATGCAGCAAAAAAAAAAGGCGGAGGAGGAGTAATAAATACATCTAGTCACGAAATAGATTTAATAACTTATTTTTTTGGGTACCCTATAAAAATTCATTCAACTAACATTAAATCAAATAATATTAAATGTGATACAGAGGATTTAATTTTTTGTAACCTCATATTTAAAAAAGAACAATATTTCTTAGTGAATTTAGAGCTTTCATTTATACATTATCTTAATCAAAGGAGCTTTTCCATCTTCTTTAGAAATGCATATCTTAAGGCTAATTTATTAACCTCTGAGTTAGAAATATTCTCTAATAAAAGTAAAAAAAGAATATCTTATAAAAGATTTAAGGTTAGAAAAAATGATTTATTTCTCGAAGAATTAAGATATATGAAGATTTGTCAAAAATCAAAAAAAGAAAATTTTTTATCGATAGAAAATAATTTAGCTACTATAAAATTAATTGATCAAATAAAAAAATTTAAAATAAAAAACCTATAGCTTAATGAGAAAATCAAAATTTATCATAGATAATAAAAGCATTGAAAATCAATCTTACAATAATTTTGACCATTCGTTTTCACTTTTTAATAAAAGTACTTTTAAAAACTGCAATTTCGAAAATTCAAATTTCAAAGAGTCTCAAATTTTTGACGTAAAATTTGTTAATTGCAACCTTATAAATACAGATTTTAGAAGTTGTGCCTTCAAAGGAGTAGAGTTTCTTAATTGTAAATTAGATAAATTAAAAATTCAATCAAGCTCTTTTGACAAAATTAAGATGACAAATATTGATACTAAAGATATTAAAGCAAGAAATACTGTATTTAAAAATTCTCTATTATCTCATGTAAAAATTTCTGACTCTGATCTTAATAGAGCTACTTTTGAGTCAAGTGAAATTAATGAAACAAAATTCAAGAATTGCAAAATGTTTATGTTTATAGGTTTTAATACTGTAATAAATGAAGTAATATTTGACTCATCTAATTTAACTTTATCAAAATTTATTAATTGCAAAAAAATCAATTCTCCACTTTTAAAAAATAATAAATTATTGTGTGTGTATGAAAAGAATGTTATAGAGGACGCATGAGAGATTTAGCTGAAATGGAAGTTATTCATGTTGAGATTACAAATGCATGTCACTTAAGATGTGCTAATTGCACTAGACATCTTGGGCATCATGATAAACCTTTTTTTATGACACTAGAGCAAGTTGAAAATGCAATAGATAGTCTAGAGGGGTTTGAGGGACGAATAGGTCTGATGGGAGGAGAGCCTTTCATGCACCCTAAAATAAAAGAGATATTAGAAATCTTTGGTAAAAAAACTAAAAGAAGGCAACGTCAATTATGGACAGCTGGATATAAGAGAAAAGAATATAGCGAATTAATTTCAAAATACTTTGATGAAGATCTAGTTTCTTTTAATGACCATACTACTCCAGGCAAGCATCAGCCACTTTTGGTAGCGATTAAGGATGTAGTAGATAATAAAGAAATAGCAGACGAGTTAATATCAAATTGCTGGGTACAAGAGCAATGGTCTGCATCAATCACTCCAAAAGGTGGATTTTTTTGTGAGGTTGCTGGTTCATTAGACCACTTGATGAACGGACCCGGCGGTGTAAAAATTGAAAAAGGTTGGTGGAAAAAAAGTTTAGACGCTTTCAAGAACCAAATGAAAAATAGTTGTGAAAACTGTAGTGCTTGTATTCCATTACCTGACGAAAGTGATGGATTTGGGGGCAGGAATGGTCCAACCACTGATACTATTTCAAGATCTAATTATGAGCGTCTAAAACAAAAATCTTTAAAAATTAAAACTGGCTACTATAAAATTTTTGATAAAAAGCTTTCTGAAGAAGACATAATTAAAAATTCGTGGGGGTGGACTCCGTCTCGTTACAGAGCTTTTATCTCACATACGCCAGAGGACTCAAGCAAGCATAGATTGCTAAGCCCAGATGATAAAACTAAACCTTTTCGATCAAAAAATTAATATTAGATTAAATTTATATTTGTATGTGTGGAATTAGTGGAATATTTAAAAATATTCCAATAAATAAACGTGACATTAAAATTCAAAAAATACTTTTTAAAGAAATCAAACACAGAGGTCCCTCTAGCAAAGGTATGTCTAAAGCTAAAAATTATATTACTGCCTGCTCACGATTAAGCATAGTTGATCAAAGAAAAGTCTCAAATATACCGTTTGAAACTTCAAAAAATATTTTAAGCTATAATGGACAACTTTATAATTATAAAAAATTAAGAAAAAAATTAAGTTCTGAAAAAGGAATATCCTTTAAAACTAAATCTGATACAGAAGTATTCATTAAAGGTTATGAAATTTATGGAGATAAATTTTTTAAAATGTGTGAAGGTATGTTTGCAGCAGCGATTTATAGTAAAATTAATAAAAACTTAATTTTAATTGTTGATCCGTTATCAATAAAAAATTTGTACTTTTATGTTGATACAAAAAATAAATTAATACAATTTTCCTCAGAGAGTAGAAGCTTAAATAAGTTGAATAAATTAGGAGTAAACCTTTCGTTGTCCAAAGAGTGGTTTATGAATAATCAAATTAACCACAATTTTTCTTTTTTTAATAAAATTAGAAGAGTAAAAGGAGGGACGTTAATTAAATTTGATAAAAATTTAAGAAAAATTCAAATCAAATATTTTGATCTTAAAAGCACCTTTAAAGAAAAAAGAAATAAATTAAAAAAATTTTCTATTGCCGAGTTAATTAATATCAAAGATTATATATCCTCTGACGAAAAGAAACTCGCTGTATTATTAAGCGGTGGGGTAGATAGCGCTTTAATTTCTCAAATGTTACAACAAAAAATAAAAGAACAAAACTTGATTTTAAACTCCTATAGCGCTGATATTAAATATAAAAATATTTCTGAAAAAATTTCTATAAAAAAAAATTTAAAAAAATTGAAATTTACAAAATCAAAATTTATAAATGTTACGAAGAAAAATTTTTTAAATGATCTTTTTTATATAAGTAAAAATTCAAGTTTACCTTTGTTTAATCCTAACGTAATTATTTTTTACAAATTAATGAAGGAAATAAAGAAAGATAAGATCAAGATTGCATTTACAGGAGATGGAGCTGATGAATTTTTTAACGGTTACAAGTGGTCACAAAAAAAAATATTACCAAATAATATTTTAAGTGTAGGCACTGGATTGAATGATAAAATTTATAAAATTTTTTTTCTAAAAAATACATTAAAAGATAAAAAATACACTATTAAAAAAAAAATTTTTTACAAAGATCTTAACAAAGTTAAATCTCTTTCAAAAACAAGATTTTTTAATCAAAATATTTATTTAGACAGATGGTTAAGGTGTAGAGATGAACTTGGTATGTTAAATGGGGTTGAAGTCAGAGTTCCATTTTGTGATACTAAAGTTATAAATTTTGTAAATTCCATATCAAATAGATCTTCTTTAATTAAAAATAAAAATATTTTGAGACAAAATTTACATCAAGAGATTATTAAAAATAAAAAAATTGGCTTCACAATTCCTTTTTTTTCATGGATTACAAAAAAAGAAATTTTGAAAATATTAAAAAAAACGAATTTTTTTAAACTAAATATCTTCAACCTAAAGAATTTTGAGAAGCTAATTAATAATAGGAAAAGTTTATTCAAGTATAGAATGCTTGTATGGCAAATTATCTCGTTCTGTGTATGGGAAAAACAGCATAGGTACATTTAAATAATATTTTAAACAACGTGAACAAAAGACAAAAAAAAAGAATTCTGGAAGAAAAAAAAAACTTAAAAATTCATCCTTATCACCGATTATTTTCTTTTTTTTTTCAATTATACTTAAATACTAAAGAGTGGATTTTGTTGAGGTATAATAGGATTCAAAACAAAGATGTAAATTTTTTTAACGATCCACTTATAACAATTTACACACCTACATTTAACAGAGCAAATATTCTTAAATCCAGGGCTATAAAGTCGGTTCTAAAGCAAACTTACAAAAATTTTGAATATATTATAGTAAGCGATGGATCAAGTGACAATACTGAACAAATTGTTAAAAGCTTCAAAGATAAAAGAATAAGATTTTTTAAAATAAAAAGAAAAATATTATACAAAAAAAATATTGAAAATTTGTGGTTTGCAGGGCCTGTGAGACCTAATAATTATGCTTTGAAAAAAACTAATGGAAAATGGTTAGCTAAAATTGATGATGACGTTGTATGGCATAAGGATCATTTAAAAAGATCTCTTAAATTTTGCAAAAAAAGGAACTTAGAATTTATGACTTCAGCATCAAAGGCAATAAGATTTAAAAAGGAAGTTCGCGCAAAGCCTTATAAAATCAACAATTGTTTTATGGGTGGATCTAATACTTTTTTTTACAAATCATATTTAAAATTTTTTAAATTCAACATTCATTGTTGGAAAAAATCAATAAACAGAGTAAACGATATTGATTTATTTGATAGAATTTCAAAAGTTGGAGCTAAAATAGGATATTCAAAAAAAATCAATAATTACATTTATCCAAGACCTAACGAACAAACAATAGGATTTGACCAACTAATACTTAAGAAAAAAGAATATGAAAAAAAATATTTTTAACGTGAGACTTATTTAATATGATTGCTTTTATTTTTGTAAGAAAAAACTCTACTAGACTAAAAAATAAAAATTTAAGACTAATTAATGGTAAACCTTTATTTTATCATTCAATCAAGATTGCAAAGAAAATTAAAGAAATCAAGGATATTTACGTTTCAACAGATAGTGAAAGAATAATTAAATTATCAAAAAAATACGGTGTTGGAGTAATTAAAAGACCAAGAAATTTAACAAAAACAGACTCTATAGAATATCTGTCTTGGAAACATGCTGTTTATGAACTTGAAAAAAGAAATATTAAATTTAAGAAATTTATAAGCATTCCTTCCACAGCTCCTTTAAGAAATGAAAAAGATATTTATAAATGTATTAAAAAATTAAAAGACAACAATCAAATAGTAGTCACAGCTTATGAGTCACCAACTGATCCTAGAGAAATAAAAATCTCAAAAAGCAAAGAAGGTATTTATTTTATGGAAAAGAAAAAAACAAAGAAAACAATTAAGCAAAATAAAGTTTACAATCTGACAACTATAGCCTATGTGACAACAACAGACTACATTAAAAAAAATAATAAATTATTTGATGGGAAAGTATCAGTTGTAAAAATACCAAAAATTAGAGCAATAGACATAAACGATGAGAATGATTTTAAAATTGCAAAATCTTTAATGAAAAAATGAAAAAAAATAAAACTATATTGATAGCTGGAGCTAATGGACGGATTGGATCAGCTCTAACTAATTTTGTTTTAGAAAAAGATTATAACGTAATTCTGATTGACATTAATTTTTCAGAAGTAAAAAATACGCTATTAAAATATGATAAAAAAAAATACTTATTATGCAAATTTGATGTAAATAATTTTAAGAAACTAGACAAAATACTTCGTTTAGGAATAAATAAATTTGATTCAATTGATGCAGCAGTTTATTGTGCATATCCAACGACTAAAACATGGGGTAAAGCAAAGTTTGAGGATAAGAAATTTTTAGATGTCTCAGAGAATTTAAAACTACAACTTGCAGGTCCAATTATTTTTAGTCAACGAATTCTAAATATATTTAAAAAACAAAAAAAAGGTAATTTAATTCTTTTATCCTCAATCATGGGAATAAGCCCGCCAAAATTTGAAATTTACAAAGGGACTAAAATGAGTTCATCAATAGAATATAGCGCTATAAAATCTGGTATTATTTCAATTACAAAATATTTAGCTAAATTATATAAAAAACAGAACATTAGGATTAATTGTATAAGTCCTGGTGGTGTTCTTGATAATCAACCTAAGAGATTCATTAAACAATATAAAAAAATTTGCAATTCTAAAGGTTTATTATCTGCATCTGATTTAATACCAGCCTTCAGATATCTTCTAGACGATGAAAGTGCAATTATAACAGGTCAAAATATAATTGTTGATGATGGCTGGACTTTATAAATTAAGATGAAAAAAAAAATTATTGTTCTATCTCACAGAATGTCCAAACAAAAATGGGAAAGACTAGAGTTTAAATATTTAAAAAATTGTGAGGTTGAGATCCATGATTGTTCTAACTTTCTATTAAAAAATAAAAATTTGAATAAAGAGATAGAATTAATTAACTGTAAAAAGGTTGTTTTTAAAAATCTTAATTCGTGGAAAATTTATATAAATAAATTTATTACAAATTTTAAAAAAAATATAATTGTCATAGATACTATAGGAAATTTTGAAAACTTCGGAAATAGTTTAAATTTATTTTTGATCTATTATCATTTAAAAATGAAAAATCTTTTTCTAATAAAATTTCACTATCCTGGAATACCGTTAAGTCATTTTTTTATAAAAAAAAGAGAATATTGTTTTAAAAAAATTTTTAAAGTTTTATATATGCTTTTTTTAAACCCGCTAATCACACTAAATAAATTAAATTTTTATTTTTTTCTGTTTCTTGGAAAAATACTTAAATTTTATCCCAATATAGTTTTTGTTGCTGGTAAGCAATTTATTAATAGAATAAAAAAACAAAATAAAAAAACTATTATAGTCCCGATCTCGACTATTGATTACTCAAAAATACTTATAAAAAAGAGAAATAAAATTAAATCTATAAAATATTCAAATAATTATGCAGTATATATTAGCGACAGAGATTATATTATGCCACCCGAAGAAGCATTGCAAAATAAAGTCATCAAATCCAATCTTTCATTTTATGGCTGGCATAAACCATTGCTTAATTTTTTTGATAACTTGGAGAAAAAATTTAATTTAAAGATAATTATTGCCGCTCACCCCAAGGGAATAAAAAAAAATAATATAAAAATGTTTAGCCCCAGAAGAGTTTTCTTTGATAAGACATATAAATTAATAAAGCATTGTAAATTTGTTATAACGTTGAGATCCTCAGCTATGAATTATGCTGTTATTTATAAAAAACCAATAATTTTTTTGACAGGCAAAGAATTAACAGATTCGCAAAATACATCAATTAGTTCGATAGCTAACCATTTTAATCAAACGCCTTTTAATATAAATTCAAAATTTGATAGGAATAAAATTGATAGATGTTTAGATTTTAAGAAAAAAAGCTTTACCAAATTTAAAAGAGATTATATTTCTAATCTTCAAAATGATAGACCCAATTTTGAAATAATTAACGATAAAATTAGTGAAATATAAACTAAAGTAAATAGCAATGATAAAAAAAAAAATTTTAGTTACGGGAGCTGATGGATTTATTGGCTCTCATCTTGTAGAGGCTCTAGTTAAAAAAGGTTTTAAAGTTAAAGCTTTTACTTTTTATAATTCTTTTAACTCATGGGGCTGGTTAGACACTTTTGATAAATCTACAATCAAAGAATTAGAGATCATATCAGGTGACATAAGGGATTATGATAGTGTCAAGAAAGCATCTAAAAATTGTGATTACATTTTTCATTTAGCAGCATTAGTTGGAATACCTTATTCCTATTATGCACCAGAGACTTATATAGACACAAATATAAAAGGAACTTTGAATATTCTTAGAGCGTCAAAAGAACATCACGATTTAAAGATTATTCATACATCAACAAGTGAGATTTATGGCACACCAAAATTCTTACCAATAACGGAGACCCATCCTGCATCTGCTCAATCACCTTATGCGGCTTCCAAAGTAGGTGCAGACCATTTAGCTTTTTCTTTTTACACGTCGTATAATTTACCCGTATCAATAATACGTCCATTTAACACATTTGGTCCAAGGCAATCTTTAAGAGCTGTTATTCCAACAATTATCACTCAAGTTTTAAGTAATAGTAAAACCATAAAGTTAGGAAATACTTACTCTACAAGAAATTTTAATTTCATATCTGATACTGTAAATGGATTTATTTCAACAATAGGAAAAAAAAATATTTTTGGGGAGGTAATAAATATCGGAAGCAATTATGACATTTCTATTAAAGACACTGCGACTGAGATTTTAAAATTAATGAAAAAAAAAGTAAATGTAATCGAAGAGAATTTAAGAAAAAGGCCAAAAAAAAGTGAAGTTGAGGTTTTGAAAGCATCAGGTTTAAAAGCCAAAAAATTATTAAAATGGGTGCCAAAATTTAAGGGTAAACAGGGATTTATAGAAGCATTAAAAAAAACGATTGATTGGTATTCAAGTATAGAAAATAGAAAAAAGTTTAAAAATAATATTTATAATTATTAAAATGGCAAAAAAAAATAATGAGGATCTTGTTAGATCAGTCGTTAAGGCTATACAAAAGGTAACAAAAAATAAAAAAGCTAATAATCTTCACGAACCAACGCTTTCAAAGCTTGAGAGTAAATATTTAAATAATTGCCTAAAAACAAACATGCTATCAACTATTGGTCCATATATAAATTTATTTGAAAATAAACTGAAAAAAGTAACTAAATCGAAACACGTGATAGCAACAATTAACGGGACATCAGCGCTTCATATTGCCCTTAAATTGATTGGCTTAAAAAAGAATAATGAAGTTTTGATTCCTAGTTTAAATTTTATTGCGAGCACTAATGCAACCTTATATTGCGGTGGAATTCCTCATTTTATAGATGTTGAGGAAAAAACCTTAGGTGTAGATATTAGTAAATTAAATAATTATTTAAAAAAGAATACGAAACAGGTAAATAGTAAATGTATCAATAAAAAAACAAATAGAAAAATTATTGCAATAGTTCCTACACATTTATTTGGCCACCCAGTAAATATGAAAGAATTAATTTCTTTGGCTAAAAAATACAATTTGAAAGTAATTGAAGATGCAGCAGAGGGAGTAGGAAGTTACTTTATGAAAAAACATGTTGGAACATTTGGTAATTTTGGGATTTTAAGCTTTAATGGAAATAAATCTATCACCACCGGAGGCGGAGGAGCTTTATTAACTAATAATGCTAGATTAGCTACCGAAGCAAGACATTTAATATCTGTATCAAAAATAAAAGATAAATATGATTTGGTACATGACAAAGTTGGGTTCAACTATAAAATGACAAATTTACACGCCGCAATAGGATGTGCTCAGCTAGATAAAATTAAAAAATTATTATCAAAAAAAAGAAAATTATTCAAAGCTTACTCAAAAGAATTTTACAAGAATGAGGACTTTGTATTACTTAAAGAGCCAAAAAACGCTAGAAGTAATTATTGGCTAAATACAATAATTATCAAAGAAAATAAAAAATTTTTAAGAGATAACATTATAAAATTAGCTTTTAAGAAATCGATAGGAATAAGGCCAGTATGGAAACCTTTGCCTGAATTAAATTTCTTAAAGTCTTACCCTAAAATGGATATTTCCAAAACCATGAAGCTTTTTAAACGGATTATTAATATACCTAGCAGTTCTCACTTGATCTAAACATGCCAAAATTTTCTACTTTCTACAGAATAAGAAAAAAATCAGAAGATCCAAACAAATTTATAAGACTTCATCGTGCCGAATTCGGCCATGATATTGGTAATCAAAGAAATTACAAAAATAACTATTATCCAGATGCAGAAAATCTTATCAAACAGATAGGAAAATTTTATAAAAAGAAAAAAGAAAATATTTTATTAGGACTCGGTGCAGAGTCGCTTATAAAAGATACTATTATTTGGCATCAGCAAAAATTTAAAAGCAGAAATAGTTTAAATACTTTTCCAAACTTTTTCATGTACGAAATATTTTTGAAAATTTTTCATTATAAAAAATTTTACTTTAAAATTGATGCAATTAATCCTAAGAAAACTAATACAGATAAAATAATTGATATTATTAAGAATAAAAAAATTTCTTTGTTAATAATTGTTAATCCAGCACATCCTTTTGAAAAATATTGGACAAATAAAGAGATAGAAAAAATATTAAATTATGCAAAACAAAAGAGGGTTTTTGTAATTATAGATGAAGTCTATCAAGGCATGGGATCGAGAAGCTGTATAAATCTCATAAAAAAATATGATAATTTTGTAGTTATAAAATCTGCTTCAAAAACTTTTGGTTATCCAGGTTTAAGAATTGGTTTTGCAATTGGTCACAAAAAAATAATTAAACAAATTGAGACTTTCAGACTTTCTCATGAATTACCTTCAGATATAATTGATCAAGGCATAGACTTATTTAAAAATTATAAAAGAAAAGTTTTACCTAGAATTAAAAAAGTAATTAATGCAAGAAATTACGCAATACAGGAATTTAAAAAAAGGAATAAAATTATAAACGGTGGTCATGGAAATTCATTAAGCATTTACTTTAAAAATAAAAAAATACTTAAGAAGATAGGCAATGATTTAAAAAAAAATAGAATTATTGTTAATTATAATTATCCAAAACCTTATGACAATTTTCTTAATATCACTACATCCAGTAAACTAAATCTTAAAAAATTTTTTAAAATATTTGATAAAAATGACATCAATTAAATGGGATATAAAAGAGCACCCTTTTAAATACCATCATAACGTTAAAAAAGTTTATGATAATGAGATTATAAGAAATAGAAAAAAATTCACTTCTTGGATAGGTAAAATTTCTGAATTTTATTTTAAACAAAATCTAAATTGGCATATTTCAACACCAGCAAGCAGAAATCCTTTCGTAAGTGATCTATATAAAAATATATGTGTTACAAAAACATTTTTACAATTACAAAAAAAAATAAAAAATCTAAAAATAATAGTATATTCAAAAAGTCATTTTAATTTACTTAATAGTTTAAAGAAAAATCAAAATATTAAAATAATTTTAAAAAAAAATTCTATGGATTTTGTTTTTTTAAAAAATTTTTTTAAAGCAATATTTTTTCAAATAATTCTGATATTTTTTATTAATTTAATAATTAAAAAAAAAAAAATTCAAGAAAAAATTACAATAATTGATTTTTTCCATATTGAGGAAAATTTTTATAACAATAGGTATTATAGACAAATATCCAAAGACAAATTTTTAAATAATAAAAAAGTTTATTTTATTCCAACATTTATAAGTGGGATGGGATTACTCAAAACATTGAGGATTATTTACAAATTAAAAGATAATAAGAATATTTTATTTAAAGAACATTTTTTAACATACACAGATTTACTAAAATCAATTTTATATTATAAAAACTTGCGAAAGTTTAAAAGGGATTATACTAAATACGAAAGACTTGATTTTTCAAAAATGATATTTGAAGAGATTAAAAGTGACGTTCAAGTAAGCACTATTTTAATTTCAAAATTAAATTATTATTTCGTAAAAAATTTAAAGGATAAAAAAATAGAAATCAAAAAGATTGTAAATTGGTTTGAAAATCAACAAATAGATAGAGCTTGGAATTTTGCTTTTAGAAAATTTTATCCAAAATCAATAACTTTAGGTTATCAAGGTTTCACTTTGTACCCACAATATATGTGTTCACATCCATCAAAAAGTGAAGCGAATTGTAAAGTAATACCAGAGAAAACTATTGTAATTGGAAAAGCATTTATTAATTCCAGAAAAGAATTTTTCAAACAGATAAAAATAATTCAAGGGCCAGCTTTAACGTTTCAACATTTATTTGAAAATAAAAAGTATAAAGAAAAGAACAAAAATAAAATTTTAATTATTCTTACCGGCTACCTACATCTAGATAAAATTTTAATTCAGTGGGGGCAACGAGTTGCAGAGCAAATTTTAGAAAACAAAATAATTATTAAGCCACACCCACATTTACCAATTAAAAAAGTACTTTTGGATGAAAAATTAAATAATCAAATTCTCGTGAGTAATTTGCCATTAAATGAAATTTTTCGTGAAATAAAAATAGCTGTTTCTTGTGGACCTACAAGTGCGACTATTGAGTCATTAGCATATGGCTTAAGATTAATAATTCCCGTCTTGGATATTAATGACAAATTAATATTTGATATGATTAAAATAAATAAAAAAATCTTAAAGTATGCAAATAATGAAGAACAATTAATATCTAATATTGAAAAAATTACAAAAAAAAAGAAAGATTTTATTTTAAAAAAAGAAAAATCATTTACTCTTAGAAATTACTTGTTTAATAAGACCAATGAAAAAAATTTAAGATTATTTTATTGAATAAATGTTTGAGTAAAGATAAAAAAAATTATGGACCCTAAAGAAACAATTAAAAAAAATTTAAAAAGAAGAAGCTCTATCATTGAAAAGGATTTAAAGTTCATTAATGAAATACCTTTACCAAAATGGATAGAACTTAGTCTTATTGATGTATGTAACCGGTCTTGCAGTTTTTGTCCTAAATCAGATGACTCAGTAGCGCCAGATACTTTTAATAAAATGGAGAGGGTATTAATAGATAAGCTGACAGCTGATTTAATTAAAATGAATTACTCTGGAACAATCGCGTTATGCGGTTACGGAGAGCCTTTATTACATAAAGATATCTTATATATTACTGAAAAATTATCTTCTGCTTCTTCTGTTGAGATTATTACAAATGGAGACCCATTAAATGCGAAGCTTTTAAGAAAGATACATGAAGCTAAAGCCCACCGAGTTCTTGTAAGTATGTACGATGGTCCTGAACAAATTAAAAAGTTTAAAAAAATTATTACGGAGTCAAAAGTTCCAGAGGAATTCGTAATTTTAAGAGACAGATGGTATAAAGAGGAAAAAGATTTTGGAGTTAAGTTAACTAATCGAGCAGGAACAGTAAAAATAGGGAACCAGGTTGATGTTAATGAGCATAAAACTTGTTACTATCCGACTTATCAACTTTTGATAGACTGGGATGGAAATGTCTATTTATGTCCACAGGATTGGCAAAGAAAAGTTGCTATGGGAAATATTATGCAAGAAGAAGTATTTAATGTTTGGACAGGAAAAACTTTCACAAAATTTAGAAAAAATTTGCTTAAAGGAGACAGATCTTCAAACCCTTGTAAATCATGTAATGCAAATGGATGTATGTTAGGTGCTGCTCATGCCACATCTTGGCGGAAGACTTATAAGATAAATTAAAAGCATCGTAAATATTGATTAGGGATTTTTTTATATTGCTTTGTAGTTTTAATATTTATAGTTTTTTTAAACCAGTTTGGCTCTTTTATGAATCTTCTAGAAACCGCAACTAAATCAGCTTCTTTATCTCTTAACACTTTATTTATTAAATCTATTGAATTTAACATCCCTAAAGCAATAATTTTTATATTAACTTTTTTTTTTATTTCTTTAGCAAATTTAAGATTATGGCCTTGAACAAATTTAATATTTGTTTTTGGCTTAATTCCGCCACTTGTTACAGAAACATAGTCAGCGCCTAATCTTTTTAATTCTTTTGCGAGATAAACAGCATCATTAACTTTACTTCCATTTTTAAGATTATCTGAACCTGTAATTCTTGCACCTAGTATCTTACTCTTAGGCCAAACTTTTCTAACCGCTCTGAATATTTTTAACAAATATTTACATCTTTTTTTTAAACTACCACCATATTCATCTCGTCTTTTATTAGATATTGGCGAAAAAAATTGATGTAAAAGATAACCGTGAGCCATGTGTATTTCCAAGAGATCAAAACCTGCGTTATTTGCTCTAACTGCGGTTGAAACAAAATCTTTTAAAACTTCATTCATCTCTAGAACTTCCATTTTTTTTGGTTTGGGCCAGTTTTTATCTCTTTTAATAGATGATGATGAAAGAGTCTCCCAAGCTCCATTTTTTTTAGTTAAAGGAGATCCTTTTTTTACCCAAGGTATATTAGTAGATCCTTTTCTTCCTGAGTGAGATATTTGAATACCAATTTTAGAATTTTTTTTTAATTTCTTAATTATTTTTTTAAAAGATTTTTCTTGGTTTAGATTTTCTAAAACTAAATCTTTTAAAGAAATTCTACCTTGTTTGTTTATTGCAGTAGACTCAATCATAATCAAACCTGCCCCACTTTTACTTAACTTTTCAAGATGTTTGTAATGCCACATTGATGGCCTACCATTAATTGAAGAATATTGACACATTGGCCCGACAATCACTCTATTGTTTAATTTTACTTTATTAATTTTTATTTTTTTATTTATCACTTTTTTTTACAACAAATTCATTGTGTGGATGAAATATCGCTTCAGGATAAGACCAATAAGTTTCAATGAAAAATCTATTTAATGCTTTTCCTAGCTTAGGCAAATGAGGAACATTATCGCTATCTACAAGTGAATTAAATGGAGTAGCAAATCTAAGCCACTCACCAGTTTTTTGCTCATTATATTTTAATCTGGCAATTAAAACTAATTCGGGTTGAACCAGTTCATACCCATTGTTACTAATTTCGTCATAGATTTTTTTTAGAGTTGTTGGCTCTGAAATGCCTAAATCTTTTACAAATATCCTATGCAATATGATGGGAAATTCATCTTCTTTGATATTTGACTTATAATCTTTAAATACGTCTATTATCCATTCGCTTAAAATATAATTTTTTGATTTAAGCTCTTCTATATATCTCTGTATATTTTTGTACTCAAACTTTTCTATTATTTTCCATTTAGAGGACATAATTATTTTATTATACGTGATTAAATAATACTTTATACTATTTTTGAATTAGTTTTAAAAAAAATTATGAAAACAGTTATACTTTGCGGAGGTTATGGAACTCGAATTTCTGAGGAAACGAGAGTTAAACCAAAGCCGATGGTGCTTATTGGAAAAAAACCTATTCTCAGGCATATTATGGGGATCTATTCTTATCATGGATATAAAAATTTTATATTAGCATTAGGTTATAAAAGTAGTCACATAAAAAATTATTTTTACAAAAAAAAAGATCTTCATACAAATATGATTTATACTGGTAAAGATACTAAAACTGGAGGGAGATTATTAAGACTAAAAAAATATTTAATTAATGAAAAAACTTTTATGCTAACCTATGGCGATGGTGTCTCTAGTATAGATATAAAACGTTTAGTTAAATTTCATTATTCACATGGAAAAATAGCAACAGTGACTGCAATCAGGCCGCCAGTTAGATTTGGAGAACTTGAAATGAATGGAAATACTGTTCAATCTTTTAAAGAAAAACCTCAAGCAACTAGAGGATGGATTAATGGTGGATTTTTTGTTTTTAACTCTGAAATATTTAATTATGTAAAGAGCGATCAAACAATGTTAGAAAAAGAACCACTACAAAAACTTGTTAAATTAGGTCAACTTAAAGCTTATAAACATAAAGGTTTTTGGCAGTGTATGGATACATTAAGAGATAAAGAATTATTAAATAAACTTATCAATACAGGAAAAATTCCATGGAAAATTGATAAATGATTAAATTAAAAAAATTTTACAAAAATAAAAAAATTTTGGTCACTGGAGCAACAGGTTTTAAAGGTGCTTGGTTATCTCAGTGGCTTTTAAAGTTGGGGGCAAAAGTTCACGGAATTGGATATAACCCAAATCAAAATAAAAATTTTTTTTATAAACTTAGCCTTCATAAAAAAATGAACCTAAGATTGTTTGATATAAGAGACTATAATAGATTAAAAAAAACTATCAAAACTATTAAACCCTCAATAATTTTTCATCTTGCAGCCCAACCATTGATTTATGAGTCCTATAAAAAACCATTAATGACTTTTGATATAAATTTTAGAGGATCTTTAAACCTTTTAGACATTGCTAAAGATAGCAAGTTTGTAAAATCAATTATTATTGTAACTTCAGATAAATGTTATGAGAGTAATAATTCCTCAATTGGTTTCAAAGAAGATGACTTGTTAGGTGGAGTCGATCCATATAGTGCATCAAAATCTACTACCGAAATTATGGTCAGAGCATATAGAGAGAGTTTTTTTAAAAAAAAAAAATAGTTGGTCTTTCAACTGGAAGAGCAGGTAACGTGATTGGAGGTGGAGATTGGTCTAAAAATAGACTAATTCCTGACTGCATAAGATTCTTGCTTAATAAAAAAACAATTAATATCAGAAACCCCAATTTTAACAGACCTTGGCAACATGTTTTAGAGCCGCTCAAGGGATATTTAATGCTTGCTAAAAAACAATACCAGAGTCCAAAAAATTATTCCAGTGCATGGAATTTTGGCACAACACCAAATTCACTTACAAGTGTTAAAAGCATAGTAAAATTTATAATTGAGTTTTGGGGATCAGGCAAAATAAAGGTACAAAAAAATAAACTTTACGAACAAGAAAACCTTCAACTGAACATTACTAAAGCTAAACAATATCTGAAATGGCAACCAACTTACAAAATAAAAGAAAGCGTAAGAATTACAACAGAATGGTACTATAGAGTATTAAAATTAAAGGAGTTGCCAGAAAAAGTAACACTTGATCAAATACAAAAATATGAAGAAGACAGTAAAATCAATTAGAATAATTAGCGGTAAAATTATTAAAAATAATAAGGGTGACATAATAAAATTTTTAGATAGGAAGAATAAATTTTTTAAAGGTTTTGGGGACATTTATTTTTCAGAAATACATAAAAATAAATTTAAAGGATGGAATTATCATAAAAAAAATACATGTACAATTATAGCTCCAATGGGAGTAGTAAATTTTAGAATTTTTAATCCTATAAATAAAAAAATATTTAAAATTTCAATTGGAAAAAGAAATAATAAAATTATTCAAATACCACCAGGTCTCTGGTTCTCTTTCACAACGAGAAACAAAAAATCTTTAATAGCGAATTTCATGAATTTTCCACATAAAAAAAACGAGACTTTAAAAAAAAATACTATTAATGGAATTACAATTAAATAAAAATTGATTTAGTAAATTTACAAATTTTTTTTAAAAATACAAAAAAAAATATTACTTTTTCTCTCTTTGAAAGTAAAAAATTTTTATAAGACCAAATAAGCAGTTTGATTTCTTCTTTTAAAATAGTATTACTAGCCGTCTGCCTGAATGTTTCAGAGTTTTTATGAGATATCCTTACCTTACTAAGTTTACTTTTAATGATCTCTATATTTAACTTTTTTAAAGCTTTTAAATAAAGGGCATAATCTTGAGCATATAGAAATTTTTTTGGGTAATATCCAATTTTATTTATCATTTCTTTTTTATACATTACCGTTGAATGAGCAATAATATTTTCGTATAAAAGTTTTCTAGGATTATATAAATTTTTATCAAATCCAACTCTTTTAACGCATTTATTTTTTTCGTTTATGACTTCGTAAGCTGACGAAGTTAACCATAAGTTTTTGTCGTTCTTCATTCTTTTCAATTGTATTTCTAATCTATTTTTTTTTGCTAGATCATCAGAGTCTAGAATTGCTATAAACCTACCTTTACAAAATTTAAGACCATAATTTAGACAATTTGTCCTTCCAATATTTTTTGTTAAGTATTTTTTTTTTATTCGCTTATCTTTTATTTCTTTTAATTTTTTTGGAGAATTATCTTGGGAGCCATTATCAATCGCTATAAGCTCCCAATTTTTAAAAGTTTGTAAAATTATACTTTTGATTGATTGTTTTAAAAAACTTTCGTGATTATGTATAGTCATTAAAATCGAAACTAGAGGTTTTTTCATTGATATAATTTATATATTATAGTTTGATATTATTCTTTCGATGTTTATATTTGATATGTTAAATATAAAACATCACAATTAAAAGGGGGATTAGCTCAAAAGTAGAGTGCTGCATTGACATTGCAGAGGTAGTTGGAGCGTTACCAACATTCCCCACCAATTATACTAATAATTAATTA
>MDSV01053801.1_pt1 | contig 25904 bp, 18 predicted proteins | sample 810851 | NCBI WGS metagenome assembly MDSV01 (sample SAMN05326640, study PRJNA326480) | marine metagenome | isolation source: seawater | place: Atlantic Ocean: North East | collected 2012
CGGCTGATTCGCCCCCGTCGTCGCCGCCGCCGCCGCCGCCGTCCAGCTTGACGTGCCGCACGTCCTCTTCCTCGATGGCGACGCGGCACACCGGACAGAGGTGCGTCGGGGGCGTGGCCTTCCCCTCCGACTCGCTCGCGGCCTCGTGGTGCGCGCCCCGCTCGGCGCTCGCCTCGGCGGCGGCGGCGGCGCGCCAGCGCCACCACCTCGCGAAGCAGTTTTCGTGGAAACAGTGGTAACACCGCATGAGCTTGATGAACGGCACGGCGGACGCGTCGGCGTCGTCCGCGTCCGCCACCGGCGCGAGACAAAACGCGCAATCCCCGTCGGGGCGGTTCAGCTCGGTCAGGGTCTCGAACGCGGTCTCGCACAGCAACGCGAGCACGGGTTCGTCGGATGAGAAATCGCGACACGCGTCATCCAGTCGGCGACGCACCTCCGCCTGTCGCGTGTCATCCAGCCCGCGCACGTTCGACAGCCGCACGGTCGGTGGGTTCGCGGGGTAGTCGTCATCTAGCGTGATGCACAGCGTCGCGCGGACGTACTGCTGCGTCTCGTCGTCAAGCGTGCGCGGCGCCACGTCCAAGGAGACCATCGTGTGTCGCACCGTTTTTTCGTCGGCGGTGGACGCTCCGGGACCATCCTCGCGCGCGTCGCCCGCGCGGCGCACCATCAGCCCATCGTCGGGGTACATCGCCTCGAGCGCCTCGAGCTCCTCCTCGATCGCGGCCGCCGCTTCCGCCATCGCGCCGCGACGCGACGGGTGCGCGCGCCGCTTTGGAGAGGACGGAGGAGCGTCCTCTTCGAAAAGCCCAACCGACCAGGCTCGCGAGTCGCGTCCGGAAAGGGCGAAAAGCGCAGTGCGAAAGCCGGATAAGACTTGAAGTGGGTCGTGGCGTGCGCGTCCAGCCGAGTCACAGTGCCACGCGCGGACATCGAGACCTCTTCGCAGGCTCTCCCGCTCTATCTCGCCGAGCGCAGTTCGGTGCGAGGACTCGACGCCCCATCGCAGGTCACGCCGGGTGTACGCGCCGCTCGAGTCGTAATCCGTGGAGAGCAAGATGGCCACGTCCGCCATCGCCGCCGGCGCCGGAAGCCTCGCAGGCAGGCGCGTGCCCCGCGCGCGCGCGGGTACTAAGCCCGCTGGAGGCCGCGCCGCGTTCAGCGTGCGCGCGCACGGACCCGGTGGAGGACAGCACCTTACCCCCGAGGTGAGCCTCGACCCCCGTTCCCCGCGTCATCCCAGCCGCCGCCCGCGCGCCCCGCTCCTTCGTCTCGCGTCCCCTCGGGTTTTATTCACGCGCGCGATTCTGCTTCTCCTTCGCGCGGCGCGTCGTCCTCTTCGCCGCGCGTGCGCGCGACGCTGACCCGCCTCGACCCTGGCGCGCATTCTCTTCGCTTTCGCGCACAGGACGTCTCGTCCATGAAGAGCTCCCCCCTCGGTGTGGCAGGCGCCGTGCTGGACGCGCCTCGCTCCGAGCCTGAGACGGATGCGGAGCGCAAGCACGTGTACGTCGAGACGTACGGGTGCCAGATGAACGTGAACGATTCTGAGGTGATGCTCGCCGTGCTCAAAGACGGCGGGTACGACGAAACGGACGACATGCACGACGCGGACGTCATCCTCGTGAACACGTGCGCGATCCGGGAGAAGGCCGAGGCCAAGATCTGGCAGAGGCTGGCGTACTTCAAATCGCTGCGAAAGCGCAAGAAGAAGTCGGAGAAGCCCGTCGTCGGCGTGCTCGGGTGCATGGCGGAGCGCCTCAAGACGAAGCTTCTCGAGGCGGACCAGCTCGCGGACCTGGTCGCGGGCCCGGACGCGTACAGGGACCTACCAAACCTGATCAGCGCGGTGAACGGCGGCGAGAAGGCCATGAACGTGCAGCTGTCCGTCGAGGAGACGTACGCCGACATCGTGCCGGTGCGCAAGGAAGGGGCTCACGCCGCGTTTGTCACCATCATGCGCGGGTGCGACAACGCGTGCGCGTTTTGCATCGTGCCGTACACGCGCGGGCGCGAGCGCTCGCGCGACCCCGCGTCCATCGAGTACGAGGTGCGTCTGCTCAGCGAGCAGGGCGTCAAGGAGGTGACCCTGCTCGGCCAGAACGTAAACTCGTACGCGTACTCGGACGAGGTCGCGGGGGGGGGGACGACGGACTTTCTGTCCATGCTCTCCGCCGGGAACGACGATGGGAAGACGCGAGAGGAGGACATCGTCGATCCGGAGGAAGCCATGACACCCCCCGGAATGTCCCCCGAGGTGGCTGCCGCGGGAGGCACGCCCTTCGTGGGCTACGCCGAGGGCTTCAGCTCGCGGTACCGCGCGGACAAGCGGAGGGAGGGGAGCGTGCAGTTCGCCGCGCTGCTGGACCGAGTGGCGGCGATTGACCCCGAGATGCGGGTGCGGTTCACCTCGCCGCACCCGAAGGACTTCCCCGACGAGGTGCTCGAGGTGATCGCGCGTCGCCCGAACGTGTGCAACTGCCTGCACATGCCCGCGCAGAGCGGCAACACGCGGACGCTTGAGAACATGGCGCGCGGGTACACGCGCGAGGCGTACCTGAACCTCATCGACCGCGTGAAGGCGAAGATTCCGGGCTGCGCCGTGACCACCGACATCATAGTCGGTTTTTGCGGCGAGACCGAAGAGGAGCACGAGGACACGGTGACGCTGATGGACCGCGTCGCGTACGAGCAGGCGTTCATGTTCGCGTACTCCGAGCGCGACGGCACGAGCGCCGCACGCAAGATGAAGGACGACGTGCCCGAGGACGTCAAGCAGCGGCGCCTGCAAGAGGTGATCGACGCGTTCCGTGGCGCCGCCGCGAGGCACCAGGAGGCGGAGATCGGTCGCGTGCACCTGTGCTCGGTTGAGGGCGCGTCCAAGAAGAACGACCAGGAGCTGACCGGCAAGACGGACACCAGCAAGTGGGTGGTGTTCGCGAACGACCCGGTAGGCATCTACGGCGGCGACGTGGATGAGGAGAGGGGAGGCGAAGGAAAAACCGTCGTCGTCAACGGCGGCGCGGGGGAAAAGCTCGCGACGCCCGCGCCGGGCGAGTACGTCGCCGTGCGCGTCACGGGCTGCTCCACCGGCACGCTCTTCGGCGAGTGCCTCGGGCGCACGACGCTCACGGCGTTCCACGAGATGCATGGATACGCGTGGGTCGAGCCGGAAGAAAGTGGGAAGAAAGTTACGGCGGCGGCGGGGGCGAGGTGATAGCCACTATCCTAGAGAGCCGGGGTGTCACGTCATCACGTCTCACCGCTGTTTTGACTGAGTTTTCGATTCGTCAATCGCAGAATCGCTCATTAGCTTCGCGCCAAAATCGCGTCGACGTCCGCGCCCCCCCTTCACTCCGCCGACGCCATCGCAACTCCGAACCAGACGCCTCGCGCTCGGGAGACATCATGGTACGTCCTGGTCGGCCGAGCGTCGCCCGCGCGCGCGACCTCGTGCGCCACGAGACGCTCCGACGACGCGCCCCCGCGACCGCCTCCTCGTCTTCCTACGTCCACTTGTTCGCTCACGCGCTTTCTCCGAATTCGCTCGAGCAGGCAGACAACCGACACACGATCGTGCTTCTGCAGAAGACGAAGAACCGCTCGTCGCGGACGTTCATGGACTTCGAAAAGACGAGCCTGGCGATGGACGCCGTCTGCTCGATGTTTGAGAAGAGGCTGAAGGAGATGTACCCCGAGCGAAGGGAGATCAACTATGACGTTTCGGACCTGTACAACTACATCGACGCGCTGGGCGATTTGAGCGCGCTGGTGTACGAACCAAACATCAACGCGTACGCGCCGCAGAACAAGGAGTGGATCAAGAAGAAGTGTTTCGCGCACCTCAAAAAGCAAGCGGGAGGTGGACGGTAGTGTGAAGCATCCCGGGATCATCGCATCCTTCACAACTCCATCAGCCGCGCAACTTCGTCGTCAACCCCGTCGCGCTCCTCATCCACCAGGCACGTCACGATGAACGGCCCTTCCTGCCCCGTGCGCGCGGTGCGTCCGCACCGGTGCAAGTACATCTCTGCGCTCGCTGCCGGACGGTACTGCACGACGTGGTGCAGGTCCGGGAAATCGATCCCGCGCGCCGCCAGGTCGGTGCACACGAGCACGGGCAGGTCGCCGTTGAAAAACTCATCCATCGCCACGCCGCGGTCCGCGGTTTTGCCGTGGAACGCCATCGCCTCGAACCCCTCGGCGGTGAGTTGTTTAACGACCGCGTCCGCCTCGCCGGGGGAGTCGGCGAAGACCACCGTCTGGTGCTGCGCCTCGCCGCGCAGCGCGTTGGCCAGCGACGCGAAGCGCTCGTCCTCGCCCGCCACCCGCCGAACGCGCTGCTGAAGCTGCGGGTGCACGCCCCCGAACTGCTTCGTGCTGATCCACCTGAGTGTTTCCGCGCCGCGCTCGAAGGCGTCGAAGATGGGGCCCTCCTCGCGCATGGTCGCCGCGGCGAAGCAGAACTGCACGCGCGCGCCGAAGCGGTTCACGCCGTCGCCCTGGTACGCCTCCTCGATCACGCCCGCGACTTCCTTTTCGAACCCGCGGCTGAGCATCTCGTCTGCCTCGTCCACGACGACGTGACGCAACCGCCCGGGCATGACCCACCCGTCCCGCATGAGGCTGAGCAAACGCGCGGGGGTCGCGACGAGCACCTCCGCGCGTTTGAAGTCGGGGATGGCCTCCATGTCGCCTCTGATCTTCGAGCCTTTCGCGCCCGCCTTCACCGAGAACCCGCTGGTCGCGCCAACGCGCGCCTCGTTGGACGCGCGGCTGCCCGCCTCCTCCGCCGCTCGCTCACCAGCCTCCTCGACGTCTTCCCGCGACTGGCCGTCGCCGCGCGCCTTCTCCTCCGCGGCGAGCCGCGCGGCGACGCGCGCAGCCTTGACCATGGCCTTCTCCTTCACCTTCCGCCGGATCGCGGCGGTCTTCGCCGCGCCGCGCGCTTTGGGCGCCGTAGGCTTGAGCAGCTTCTTGTCCTTCCCAAGCAGCGAGAAGACACCCGGCTTCGGGAACTCGCTCGTCTGCGTCCACTCCGCCGCGAGCTCGGCCATGTACGCAACCTGCCTACCAAGCTCCACGTTCGGCACCAGCACGATCATGGAGGGGCAGCACCGGCCCTGCACCTTCGTGCCCCCACGCCCCGGCGCGCCCACGGACGCCACCATCGGCAGCACGTACGCGAACGTCTTGCCGCTGCCCGTCTCGGCGAGGATGACCACGTCCTCGCCGTTCACCAGCTCGGGGATCGCAAGCCGCTGGATCTCCGTCGTGCGCCGCATACCCGCCTTCTGCATCGCCGCGGTCATGTGCTCGGGGAGGCCCGCGCGCGCGAACGGGTTGGACGCACCGGAACTGTCCGTCGGAGAAACCGCGCCCGCCGCAACTGCCTCCGCCTGCTTCGCCTCGCGCGCTGCGCGCGCTACCTCCCACGGCCGGGGGCCACCGCGCTTGTATGCGGTCTTCACGCCTTTCTCGGTCGTCGCAACCTTTGGGCGCGCGATCGGGCCGGCGTCATCCGACTTCGTCGCGGCCTGCGCGGCGTTGCGGCGAGCCGTCTTCTCGGCGTCGCGCCGCGCCTTGCCCTTCTTGAGCGCCGCGCTCTTGCCGCTCTCGCCCTCGCCCATGAAGCGGGACCAGCCCCCGAGCTCGTCGTCGTCGCCCCAGTAGTCGCCGTCGGCGCCGCGCTCCTGCGAGTCCTGTTTCAATTTCGTCAGGGCACGTGGAAGGAGCGAGCAAGGGGTGGGGGGTCAGAGCCGCTCGCGTCCCGCGGGAGGGAAGACGTCTCGTGAACGACGAAAACCAACGACGATTCGCGAAGCGGCGGCGGCGGCGGGTGCCCGTCTCGCGCGCACCTTTCGGAGCTCTCTGTCCTGACGCTTGCGCAGTTCCTGGAACGAAATGTTCTTCTGCGTGTCGCCGTAGTCGTCCTCGCGAACGGCCCCGTCGCTCTTCTTGTCCAGCTTCGAGAACCGGCTGTCGGTGTCGCCCCACCCGCGACGCGCCCGCACCGCGACGGCTCTTTCTCCTCTGACAGCTCTGCCGCGCGAGAAATCGCCGCCGGGGAGGCGCGGAGGCGAGGCGAGACGCGCGAAAGCAGCCGCCACGTCCATCGCGAGATGTACGTACGACACGGGAGGACTCGCGGTGACGGTTCCGAACGGGTGAGAAGGCGCGGGCGAGCGATTGTCCGGAAAGCGCCCCGAGAACTGACGAAACGACTCGCGTCGAGGACCGTCATGTTTTCATGCGAATTCCAGTCGCTTGCGTATGTGATTCAGTCTTCGAAAACGTGACGTGATCACTGGTCAATCAGTCTAATAATTTTGATAATTTCGGGGTGCCGGACGTCGTTTAGGGCTCAGCGGCTTTTTCACCGATTTGCCGTCGGCCGTCGTCGGACACAGCACGTGCGCGTAGTCGTTGGGACACGCTCATCGTCAGGACATTCACGATGTCTCTTTGCATCTCCATGAACGCCATGTGCCTCGCGCCTAAGGTGCGTGTCGCATCCCCCGCCGCGTCCTCGACCCTTCGTGCGCTTTTTCGCCATCCGCCGAAAGTTGGACGTGGCGTCCAGACGCGCCACGCCACCGCTCCGCGAGCCCATCGGGCGCGCTCGGACGACCTCGACGCGCCGATACGCCCGCGAGATGCCGACGCGACGGTATTTTGTGCGCTCGCTGAGCGGTGCCGCTCGTCTCATGGCTTGGGGACGGTCGCGTCGCGCGCTCGGCCGCGCGTCCGGCGCGCGTCCACGCTCGCCGAAAAGGGTTAGGTCAAGTCTTATCCAGAGACGCTTTGGATTTTTCGTGCGTCGCCTCGCCGGAACCACCCGCTGACCCCTTCTCACCCGCGCGTATCTCCATGTCACCTGAATAGGCGTCTGGTGTGCCCGCGCGCAAGGCGTCCGCCCTGAGCGCGCGCTCCGCCGTGGCGGCGGCGCCCTCGGCGACTGTCGCCGTGCCCGCCGCCTCGCGCCGCGGCGCGCTGCAGGTTGTGGCGGCGAACCCCCGCGGCAACTCGGGCGGTTCCCGCAAGGGCTTGGCTAAGTTCGTGGAGCGCGTGAACACGCCTCAGATGAAGGACGACCTGATTCCTTTCCGGGTGGGCATGACGGTCAAGGTGGGTGTCACCGTCGTCGAGGGCGGCAAGAGCCGCGTGCAGCCGTACGAGGGGATCGTCATCGCTATTCATCGCGCGGGCGTGGCGACGACCATCACCGTGAGGAAGTCCTTCCAGGGCTACGGCGTGGAGCGCATCTTCCCCATCCACTCTCCTCTGTGCTCGTTCGAGGAGATCCGCGGCGCCGGTAAGCCCGTGGTGCGCCGCGCCAAGCTTTACTACCTCCGCAACCTCATCGGCAAGAAGGCGAAGCTCAAGACGCGCTTCGTGGCCAAGAAGACGGGCCCCTCCAGGCACCAGGTCAAGATGGAGGCCCTCGCGGCGACCAAGGCGGCGGCGGCGGCGGAGGCGGAGGCGGCTGCGGCCGCGGCGGCCAAGGCGGAGGAGGATGCGGCTGCGGCTGCCGCCGCGGCGGAGGCGGCGCCCGCCGAGGAGGCTGCCGCCGAGGAGGCATGAGCGAACGAATCCACTACATAGCGAATTTTTTCATCAGACGGCTGCGAAACCCGCGAAAACACCGGCTCGAAACAAGGAACCCCCCTTTCAACGTCCTTTCAAGAACCTTTTTGGTTTCGGACTCGACACTCGGACTGACACCTTGATCGGTCGCGCGAACGGCACACCGATCACGCGGATGAGCGGGAAATCCACGGTTGTCAGTCAAAATATTTTTCCACGGGGGAGGTCGTCGTCTTCCCGCGCGCAAGGTTCGAAGATCGTCGGTGCAACGGCTCATAGACGCTCGCGCCCCGCCGCACGTCCACGACCCACCTGCGTGACGCACACCGGCGTCCCTCGCGTGTTTCTTCAGCCGCGCCTTCTCCCCGAGTAGCGCTCCCCCGGCGAACCCACCCGCCCCAGCCAGATCTACAGACTTTGAAAAGACTGCAAGATGGCTGACGACGGTCCCGTCACTCTGATGTCCTCCGACGGAGAGAGCTTCGAGGTGAAGCAAGAGGTTGCTTTGTGAGTACGCGTCGCGCACGTGCACCCGCGATGTCTTCGCTGATATCGTCTCGAGCGAAGCCGCTGACCCCTCCGCCCACCTCGCCCCCCCCGTCTTCGCCATCCAACAACAGCAAATCTGAGACCATCAAGAACATGATCGAGGGTACGTCCCCGCTCGTCTTCCCACCGCCCAGCCTTTCCTGTGATGTGTCCCGATCCCGCCCCACCCTCCTCTTCGACTCATTTTGAACCGAGCTGACCCTCGCATCTTTTCGGGTTCTCCCTCTGCAGACACCGGCACGGACGCCCCCGTCCCCTTGCCGAACGTCCCCTCCAAGATCTTGACGAAGGTCATCGAGTACGCCACGTTCCACACCGAGCAGGACAAGAAGGAAGGCGACAAGAAGGAGGAGGACACGAGCTTCGACTCCGAATTCGTCAAGGTCGACCAAGCCACGCTCTTCGAGCTCATCCTGGTGCGTCTCGCGAAACCCCCAACCCTAACTTCTTCTCTTCTCACCGCCCCCTTCGTCGCTTCCGAGAAATCTAAGATCTCGCGCTGACTCGGTTCTTTTCCTTCTTTCAGGCTGCCAACTACCTCAACATCAAGTCCCTGCTCGACCTCACCTGCATGACCGTGGCGAACATGATCAAGGGCAAGACCCCCGAGGAGATCCGCAAGACTTTCAACATCAAGAACGACTTCACCCCCGAGGAAGAGGAGGAGGTGAGGCGCGAGAACCAATGGGCGTTTGAATGAGGACAACCCTCGGCCGACACACTTTGAGAGGACTCGCGCGCACGTCGACATTTTGTAAACAATGATACGATGAATCTTTCACAACAAACTCCACGCGAAGATCACAGGAACGTCCCCGCCTGGTCGCTGGTCAACGCCGGAAGCGATATTTCGAGCTCCACCTCCGCGGTTTCACCCTTCTCGCTCCCCGCCGCCGTCTGCGCCTTCACCGTCCACGGCCCCGCCGCGTCCCGCACGGCGTCGCCGGAGGATTTGAGCTCGCCGCTGTTCAGGAGCTCGACGACGCCCTTGAACATCAGCTCGAAGCACTGCAGCTCGATGATCGCCGGTCGCGTCAGCGCTAACGTGTCCTGCTCCCCGTTCTCGCCCTTCTCGAACTGGATCTTGCAGAACAGAGGCCAGTTCTCCTCCGCCGACGGCGCGTCGCCGACGCTCGCCGCGATTTCCCAGCCGTGCAACTCCGCGTTGTCCACGTCCTCGAACGGGGTCTCGTATACGGACGTAAACATGCAAGTCTGCCCCCCCGCGGCCATGGCGTTCGCTTCATCCTCGCCGTCACCGGTGTGTTCCAGGTCGTACGCCTTCATGGCCGTCTCGAAGGTCTTGTGCACGGAAAACCCGTACGACCCGGCGTCCTTGCTCCCCACCACAGAGCCGAACGCCGTGAGCTTCATGGACACGTCCTCGCGGAGCACGAGCCTGTACGTGAACTGGATCGGGCGGCGTGCGGCGAGGCTTTCCCAGGGCGAGGCACGAACGTACGCCGCTGCGGCGGCGTACAGCGACTTCCCGAATTCGGGCGTGAACCCCTCCGTGCACTCCATTAAGCCAGGCAAGTGCTGCGTGCCGTATTCCTGGTTCTCGGGGGCCATACCGGGCTCGATGCTTCCGCGGATGATGTTCTCCAAGAACATCGGGGGCACCGGCGCGAAGTGGCACTCCTCGACGCCCAGCGCCACGAGTGCGTCTTTGCATCCCTGCACGTATGGACACGCGGTCTCGTCCGCCCATTTCTCCTTCTCGCCGAGGTGAAGCGCCGCCGTCTTGGTGTCTGCGAACTTTATCGTCTTCGGTCGGCTCGGTGCCAACTTTTCCCCCGCCGCGGTGCTGTTCATCTGCGTCGGGTGCGTCATCACGCGTTTCAGGAAATGCAGCACCGTCTCCGACGACGGCTCCTTCTTGGCGATATTCCCACCGAGCGCGGTCTCGACGCTATCGCCGGGCTGGCATGACAGGAACTTACCGTCCTCCGTGGACACCACGAGCATCAGGTACGGCCGGACGGGGAGTCCGTCGTCATCGCGGATCCAGGCGCGAAGCTTGTGCACGTAGCAGTGCCACGAGCCCTGCTGCGGTAGGTTCTTTATGTCGGCCGACATGTTCTGCGTTCGATGCGGCGCGTCCCGGTCGACGAGTAGGCGCAGGTGCGGTGAGGACTGAGTCGATTCGTTATCCGAAACACTGAACTTCGCTGCAGGGTTTGTCGCTTTTCACGTCGACTCAACAACTCTCCGAGACTCCGGCAGCGCACAACGGGGCGCGCGTTGCACGAGCGCGCGCGCGAAAAGCCGGAGGGCGCGTCATAGGCCCCGCGCGGAGATAGATAAGGCGTGTCTGAGATGTTGTGCGCGTCTCTCGGCGTTTCGTGGTTCGCGACCTGCCCCAGGACGGCACCTTCGAGAAGGCGTGGCAGCGCGTTTCGGAATCCTCGAGCGTCTGTCTCGGCCCCTGACACCGCCGATGGCGAGCTGGACACCGTGTATCCGGAAGGGGATTGGCGAAACGCAGCGCTGGAAGCGTCTCTCAGCGATGAAGGCAGAATGCATCGCGAGGCGCGCGGGAGGAACGTCACATACATGCTCAAGGTGACGTACGACGGGGAGGCTTACCTCGGATTCCAGTACCAGCCACGCGACGCGACAGTGCAGGGAGAGATCGAGAAGGCGCTGAGCAAGCTCACGGGCGAGGACCGCGATTTTCTCGGAGTTGGCGCTTCCGGACGCACCGATACGGGTGTCCACGCGCGCGGCCAGGTTGTGCATTTTTACGCGCGGCGACCGCTTCCCGATCTCGCGCGCGCGCGCAAGTCCCTGAACGGCATGCTTCCAAAGGACATCCGCGTCGTGGAGTTGCGGCGACCGCATCCCGCGTTCCACGCGCGTTTTCATGCGGTTCGCAAGACGTACCATTACTATCTCGACACGCGTCTGGAGCACGACGTATTCACGCGGAAATATGCCTTGCACTGCGGCTGGAAGCCGCCGGACATGGAACGTCTGCGCGCGGCGGCGGCGGCGCTCGTGGGAACGCACGACTTCAGCGCGTTTTCCAACGTGTCGCGCGACGCGTCCGTCGTCCGAGACCCGACGCGCACGATATACAGGTTCGACGTCGTGGAGCTCGAGGACGGGCTCGTGCGTCTGGAGGTTGAAGGCAACGGGTTTCTTTACCGCATGGTGCGCAATATGGTTGGCGCCATCATGTTCGCCGCGACGAAAAAAGGCGCGGGGGCGGAGAACGTCGAGGCATTGCTCGCGGGGAAGGACCGGCGCGTCGCGCCGATGGGCGCGCCGCCGCACGGTTTGTTCTTGCACGAAGTGGTGTATCCCGCGGCGCTCGTGGAGTGGACGCCGCCGACCGAAGACGCAGAGGCATCGGCGGAGAACGAGAAGATGAAGGCCTAGAATCCCGATTTAGTTTGCGGTGACGGTGTATTGATGAGAAGCCGCGCCCGCGCGTTGATATTTGGTGAACGTCACAACCTCGAGACGCTCGGCCCGCGAGCCGCGACTAATCGAGATCCCCGGTTTCCAGGTCGAACTGCTGGTCGAGGCCGAGAGGATCTCGGCAGCGTGTTGAAAACGCCACTCCTTCCCGCGCCCGCCGCCGCCAGTCCGGGAAGCGTCGAAACGGTGTGATCGACGCGAGGACGATTGGAGTGATGTTCGGGATGGACCCCGGGGACCTCGACGATGACGAGCCGGACGCTTGGCCCGAGCCGGAGCAGCGCAAACTCGATGAGTCCTTGCGCTGTGCGATTTGTCAGGAGCTGTTCACGATGCCCGTCAGCTTCTCCACGTGCACGCATAGCTGTGCGTCCCCGACCCGACGCGTTTCCACTTCGGAGGACCGTGTCTGCGACCACGAGCGTCAGATGCACCGCCATCGCGTCACGCTGACCGGTTTTCGGCCGTGCCTCTCCACACGCAGTCTGCTCGTTGTGCATCCGACGCACGCTGAAGGAGTTCAAACTAGAGTGCCCAGCTTGCAGAGCCCCAGCCAAGGAGGAGGATCTGAGACCCAATCACGCGCTCGAGGGGGTCGTCGGAGCGTACAAAGCCGCGCGAACGCGACTGCTGGCGGGCGCGCGGCGCGTCGACGATCCAACGCCCGAAGCGGTCGCTGTGCCTCCCGGGCGCGAGGTGATGACAAAACGAAACAAGCGCGGGGGTGCCAACAACAACCGAGCGCCTGCGCCCGACGACGCTCCCCCCGCGAAACGAGCCACGCGTCGCACTTCGCGAAACATCGGTGCGGCAAAGAGTGATGCACCTGCTGCGGTAACGCGAAAGGCGACCCGATCGAGCGCGCGAACAACGGGCGGTGCGGAGGCTTCCACGTCGGGCGGCGGCGCATGGGGTCGCCCGATTCGCGCTTCCCGCCGCTCAGCTGCGCCAACGCCTCCTTTAGAAGACGACACGGCGGACGAAGAGGACGAGTACGACAAGGGCGAGGCGGGCGATGTCGACTACGGCGGGACCCAGGGAGACGACGAGGATGACGATGTGGTGAGCGAATCTGACTTGGAAACAGTCGCCGCGGAGCGCGACGAGGTGGTGGACCTAGTCGACGACGAAGACCGAGGCGGCGGTGACGGCAAATCCAAGCAGAAACTCGGCGGTCGCCAGCCTTCCGCGCCGTCCACCACTCCGGGAGGATCCGATGATAGAAAGCGACCGGGTACGGTGCAGTGTCCCATCTGTGGCGTGGGCGTGCAGGAAGGGCTCATCAACAGTCACGTCGACGTGTGCCTTACGAGAGGAGGTGCGTTCGGCAGCGCCATCGCAGAAGCGGTGGGAGGCGAATCGTCACCCAAGGACGAGTTCGGCAACGAGAACAGCGACGAGCAATGCGCGATGGCGAAGCTTCCCAAGCTCGTGTATCACATCATGAAGGACAAGCCTCTCAGGAAACTTCTTTTGGACGCCGGTTTGAGCGCCGTCGGCCGAAGGGACCAGTTGATCGACAGGCACAAGGAGTTCACTCTTCGCGTCAACGCCTCCATCGACTCGGGGCACAAGCCTGACTTAGCGGCGATTGCCAAAGAGGTGAGTAAGCTTGAGCGAGATCGAAATCGCGCGGGAATGATGCCGGCTCCCGGCTTGATGGGGTCGGGTGGATCGGGATTGGCGGCGGCGCCGCCGCCCGCTTCCAAGGCGGATGTGTTCGGAAAGCTCATCGCGGACGTCCGCGCTCGCGACAACGCAGGCGCGAAAGCACGAAGGGATTTGTCCCCGGTGGAGGATGGTGAGGACGATGGCGATGAGAGAGAACTTCAGGGTCACTCGGATACTGTCGGGGATGAAGGTGATGTGCGCGTGCAAGAGGAAGCGACCAAAAACGGCGTAGAAGTTGAAGTGCGCTAAAAGGAAACATTTTTCCCAAATTCACAACTGCACGTTCTTCACAAACGAGAAGTGCGCGAGCGAAAAGTGCAATCTTTCAAAGAGGGTGTACCCGGTACACTATTTGTGCGTGTGACCGGTGGCCACTTTTTTTCCTTTGAACTGAACCTCGCCGGCCAGAGCGGGAGCACACGCGGTGGCGCAAAAGTGTTGGTGGCAGACCTCCTGGGGGGGCCTCGGGGACCGACCATGGATGGTCTCCGTGCTGAGTTTTTCGGCACCGGTACACCGAGATCGACGACACCCGGAAGCGGCGCAGACCCCCGTCGAGCGGGCGTGGGGGCGAGCAACTCCGTGGGTGGCGTTGGCGGGAGCCAGCGCCACGATTCCGGCGGGGCGAACAAGCAACCGACCACGTTCGAGGAGCTGAACAGCATACTGCGCGGCCGGCACTCGTCGCTGTCGCACCGCATCAGCAGCGTGCTTAGGGTGCTGGAGAATAACCGCGACAATCTTCGGGGGTTCTTCAGCGCGTGCTATCAACCGTTGCTGTGGTCGATCTTCAACTTCGACGACGGCGCCAATGGTTGGCTTCAGTCCGTCTCCGCGGGGCGGCAGGACAGGAACTCGGAGCGGGAGGCTTGGATGCTGATAGATTTCCTCTCCCCCACCGGACCGCTGATGAAAGCGGTCCTCGCCGCAGATGCCGACGGCCTGATGCAGTTCGCATTTCCGCTCGAACGTCTGCCCGTGCGCACGCAACGACGCCTTCAGACGGATCCTGCTCTGCTGAACCAGCGTCTGCCCTACCGCAACTGCGTGCAGCGGGACGCGCAAGGTCGTTTTCACGTTCACCTGGGACTGTACCACTACTTCCTGTTCTGGTCAGCGTACTACGCGTGCTCAGAAGCGCGCGGTGCGGTATCCCTGACGAACGGTAGGAGGAGGCATGGCAGGCAAGGATCGCCGTACGGTTCGGGCTCCGGTCGACCCCAGTGGATGGACGGTTTGCTCGGCCGAAACCAGAAAATACACCCGTATCGCGAACTCCTCCTGTCACACCTTGAATACTTCCTACCCCGCGGTCCTGCGAGTATCGGACGCGGAACTACGCGGGGGATGGGGCCACGCGGTGCGGGAGGGTGGCCCAGGTCGTCCGAGCTCTTTTACCGCACCGGAAACGTCAGCCAGGCCGAGATGCTGGTGAGCATCATGATCGAATTTTGGCTTCCAGGAAGTGAAGAGCCTCTGCGCTCCGAAGATCCTTTGCGATCACCATACAGCATCAGCGCGGATGGCCGCTCTCATGGTTTCGCTGTCGGCTCGAGATATGGAGACCCTACGGGGCTGCAACAGCAGTATTCGTACTACAACCCACCCAACGATGACCTCGTCAATGCTGTCTCTCTGTTGACGACGTACTTATTTGCCGAGACATCGGAAGACGTTGGCGCGAAAAAGAAAACGACGCGAAGTGTGACTGCAGATGGCGAGCGATTGTCACCGCGTTCACCCCCGGGGTTTAGTAGCACGCCTTTTGCACGAGGAACGGCGCGTCGTACCCCTTCGCCTACTGATAGAGAGCGCGACTCTGTCGAGGAGGTGGAGCGCGCCAAAGAGATGCTCCAGAAGCCACTGTACCGCTTTCTGTGCGAGGCTTTTACACAGTGGCCAACTGAGAGCACCGCTAGCCTCTCGCCGCTGCTGACTTTATGGGTGACATATCTGACGCCTTGGACGCTCGAGTTTCCTAAGCCGTTCCGTGGTTCGCGGTCGTCGGGATCACCCACATCGACGCTTTCTCGAGGCCTCGAGGCTGTGACGGCGGTGGCGACGGAGAGGAAGCCGTCTTCGCCCGCTTTCGCGGACGACTCGTCTCCTCTTTCAGGCGCGTCTGGCTCTAGGGGCAGCCGAAGAGGCCGTCCGAGGCAGCAAATAGACAAGGCACACGTTTTGCATAACGTGCCTTTCTACTGCGAGCTCATGCGACACTTTCTTGAGCTTTGCTGCAAGCGAGTTCCCGTTGATGTTGAGGGTACCGCAAACGCGTTGCTCAGTGTGCTGCGCGTGCTGGCATCCATTCCGGAGTTGCTGGAGTTGCTCGAAGACGTTGAGACAGCATACAACAAGTTTGCTCTTGTTGATCCATATGCGCCGCCTACTCCGAACGTGGAGCCCCCTCCGCCGACGCCTTATGATGCGTTTTTTCCTTTCATAAAATCCCAAATTCTCGATTGGGATCCACCTGAGTTGTTGGTCGGCGACGGCGTGTCTGAGGGGCACTCGTCGACACCGATGGGACACGGTCGCGCGGGATACGCCGCTGCGCCGCAAATTTTGGTACCGAAACTCTCAATGTTTTCGCTGGATCAAGAGGGGCAAGCGCAAATTGTTCTCGCCCTCCTTGAACGACTTGATCGAGACCTTTCGGCGGTCGGACCCTCGCACCCGCTGCGGAAAAGGGTTCCTAAGCTTCGCAGCGCTGCGTTTTCTGTTTTCAGATTGGACCGTCTCGGCGAGGAGGCGACGCGGCGAACGTCCATCGGAGGTAGTTCCAGAAACATGGGAGAAATGGATCATTCGACGTCGCCCGGTGCAGTCAGGCCCAAAATTGGATGGGCTGGGCTCGAAAAGTCGAAAGCGAACGCAAAGGGACTCTACCAGGGCGACTGGCTTCACAGGCCAATCTCGGACATGGAGTTTCCCCCTCTCGCGCGACTTATGATCGCCGCAACTATGCACGTTCGGGAAGTCACTGGAGACAAACGCATAACGCTCAGGCCGCTTGCAGAGTACGGCTCGATGCTCATGTTGTTTTGCGTGTTCATGTTCATCTGGATCTTCTTTTGATCTTGGTAAATCCTCAAAGCAAGGACGTCAAGATACTTTTAGCGATAGATCTCCACTAGCTTCACTTCCAAATACATTTGAAACTATTGATTCTGTCTACGCTTTAAACTAGCTGTATACGGAATGTGCTGCGTCAAGACCACGAAGCAACGCTAAACGCGCACATTAGAGTAAGGGTAAGCACGATAGACCGGCTACGGTGGGCCCCACCCTGTTTGTCTTCGCAGACGCCACACATGCCATCTTCGAAACACGCAGCGAAACCCACAGTGGCGTCATAATATGAACACCAGCCATTATCCTGTATCTGAATTTGTTGTTCCTGACACTCCGCGAGGGCTTGATCCGCAAGGAACTGGTTGGGATTTCTCGTGTAGTACGCGTTACACTTGCAGTAGGGAAGTTCCTGAACGCTGGGATCATACACGCAAACGCCGTTATCGCTGCAATGCCGCTTTTCATTATCCCAAGGGCACATGTACTGGCATCGGTCACCGTACCAATACCTGTAAGAGGCGTGCGTGTCAGCAAAAATCGGGTAAACTGAGGAAATAAATTCAAACGCTTTGAAGGAAAGATTCGGGAACATACTCGTCGCAATCACAGTCGCCTTTGTCGTCGCAAATACCGTGCCCTGAACAAATCATTCCCTGCATCACGCCGTCGACGGGCTCATTGTATCGTGAATCGGGGAATTTGATGAAGTTGTGGTCCGCACGTACAAGGACAACGTCATCCTCGGTCCCAATGGGGCAGGAGTGTTCGCAAAAGATGCCCTATGACGCAAGGTAAACGTGAGTATTGAGTAAAGAATTCAACAGGAGGGAAATAATGAAATACACTTACCGCCTTGCCATCAGGACAGTTACATGTCTTCAGCGCTTCAGCTGTATCGGCAGTACAGGCGTCGATGATGCCTGAACACTCATTCCCGCTATTATCTGTTGGGCACTCCGCCTCAGATATCGCAAACATGGCGCCGCCCGCAGCGACCGTGACGAACGTGAAATTGGTTGCCGCACCAAAAGCAAATGTCATCGGCGTATCCATCGCAGTAATCTCACCTGTCATCGCAAGATATGGTGGCTCGCATTCGCACTTCGTGTTTTCATCGAATCCGACGCAGCGCCCAGCGTTGATCGCGTTGGTATTTTCAATCTGCGGCGTGTAGTTGCACGTCCCCGCACCAGCGCAGTTGCACTCACATTCATCGTTCCATTCGTACGTCTCGATATCTGGTACGAAGGGTGCCGCTTCGTACGTTATACCTGCGATAACCGGCGCTTCGGGAGATGGTGGTGCAGGTGGTGCTTGGATATCTGGGCACGTGCCCGCAGCATCATAATTAGCCATACACGCGCCACAGTCGCATGTACCCTGTTGTCCTAAAGCGTTCGTTCCCCATATGTAAACATTTCCTTTGCTTGAAAGCGCAATAGTCTGGAAATTTCCTGCATCGATTTGCGTTATGCGCGCGTCCACCTCTGATTGAATTCTTCCAGTCACGCGCTCCGAAGTTTCTATGACTACTGTCTCGTTTCCCTGAAGTATAGCTGACGTTTTCGTCGTGAAAAAATCGAAATGTTTGAGTCGCGTTGGTCGATCGATCATTTCTGGGGCTCTGTATTCCTGCGTTTTCTCGAAGCGGTCAGGTTCGCGTCGCGATGATATGTATCCAAGTCCCAGTTGACCGTGGAAGTTGTCGCCCCAAGCGAACATTTCGCCAGTCCTAACTAAAGCTATAGAGTGATGCGAGCCTGCTTTCAAACCGACAACTTCGAGGGCCATGGAGGCAGCGCTCGGTGATGGTGGCGGCGGCAGTGATGCTTCAGTAATCACCGCAGCGGTGCTGTTGGCTACTTCTTCGCCTTCAACTGCGGGCGGTGGATATGCAACAGCAGCTGGTGGTGGCGGGTACAAAGTATCTTCAAGTATGAGGAATCCGGCTGAAACTGGCATCACTTCGCGGTTATAATACCTCCCAGTAACGTCGTCGTACTTGTTCGGCGTGAAAACCTCGGTATGATTTGCGATCTTCGTGTACTGTTGCGGCTTACCGACTTGCCCGTGAAAGTTGTCACCCCAACCCCATACTTCGTTACTTTGCGAGACAGCGATGGTGTGACCTCCTTCTAGAGCTTTGTCTGTCCCTCCAGCCACATGACCCCCACACGCCACGAGCTTAATCTGGGGCATAAAACTCCCGTCCACGGTTCGAAGAATCTTCGTCGGCTTTTGGACAGAGTTCAGACACGGGTCGGAACCCCTTCCATCTGGTTCCGTGCATCCTCCCAGCCCGAGCTGACCTTCTTGGTTAGCGCCCCACATGAACAGACCACCGGTAAAAGTAAGCGCCGCGCTATGACCGGCTGCTGCCGAGACGTTCTTCACCAACTCACCACCAACGTCAAGGGCCTGGGGGATACTCGAAAACGGCGTCGTCTCTGGATCCTCGTCCAGGCCGAGCTGTCCGTACAAGTTGCTCCCCCACGCATACACTCGCCCACCGTTGACGAGCGCAAGCGTATGTTCCAAGCCCAGCGCGACGTCCACGACTTCGAGCTTCAGGCCGTTAGGGTTGAAGAGCTCGAGCAACGTAGGCTTGAAGCGTATTTCGGTGTCCTCAGTGTCGAGTTTTCCGAGGCCCAGTTGCCCCATGTCGTTATTTCCCCACACGTACATGTCTCCTTCCTCGGTGATGGCGATGGCGTGGTTCTGTCCAGAGACGATCCGCTGAATGTTTGTTCCGGTTTGACCTAGCACCTCGTGCCCGAGTGTAGGCACGAACTGAGGCTCACACTGGTCCGGCTTCGCTTGCCTCGACTGGTTGGGCTCGTGGTCGATGCCGAGCTGGCCGAAACGATTGAAACCCCACGCGTGCACGCGCCTATATCCCGTCAGCAAAGAGGAAGCCTCGCAAATCAGGCACGAGAGTAATGTGAAGACGAACAATGCGTTATGTAGGTACCCAGGGCGGACGTGGGCGACCCCGCCGCCCGCCCCCGCCGGGCGCGCCATTTTTTGTTTCCTCATCCTTCAAGTTTGTTTTTTTTCTCGAGTTTGATGTTCATGATGTTTGATTTTCTTGGCTTGCCGCGTTCGGGTTCGGCCTGGTGCCGATTCTCGATTTGCACTCGGCCTGGAACTGCGAACGCGTAGCGGCACATTTCCGTCTTACACGTGGTGCCTGTCTCTCGGTCACACACCCTCGACACGCATCGATCCTTCGTCTCGGTCGTTTAAGCACAGCGCGCATGAACGCTTGAGACCTGACTGCCCGGTGGAGGTCTCGACTGCAGCAGGCATTCCAAGACTGATGGCGAATCGACTGTACCAGGTGGTGCGTACGCTGCTCGAGGCGAACCGGTCGCCTTCGATGAAAGCACTCGACCTGCGAAACAGCTCAGACTTGCAGTGCGTAAACATGATGTGTGAGAAGGTGGGCGAGGCATGCGTGTGCAGATTGAGTAGAGTACTGGAGAAGAACGGCAAGGAGCTACGGTCGCTGTGCCTCGCGGACAACAGGCTGACGCAGCTGCCTGCCATCGTATTCGAGCTGCCTCACTTGCAGGTATTAGATCTGAGCGGAAACGCGCTCGAAGAGATTCCCGAGTCTGTGGTGAACCTGAAGAGCCTTAAGGTGTTGGACGTCACAGGCAACCCGATCAGCGGGGTTCCAAAGACGATCGCGAAACAACTGTACGGCCTCGTGGAGATTAGACGCGATGACTTAAAATGACCTAATACATTGTTGCTACAAGAGCCTGAGACTTTAGAAACCAATGCTTTTCCACCCCTTCTTTTGCAGCGCGATGCGGAGCGCTTTGATGCGCTTCCGCTGCGTCTCCCCCGCACTCGGCGCCTTATCCACGCGTCCCGCGGTTCGGTACTCCACGCGACTCCTATCCCCTGGCGCGAAGAAGAACTCGACGTCGTCCACGAACCCAAGCCTGGGATCCTTGTACTCAACGTATAAGTAGTCGTCCAGCCTCGTCACGATGGTCGTCTCGAACCCGTCGCAATCGGTGTTGGTCACCACGTCAACGAGCTCGTCCATCGCCTGAGCTTGCGTCGCGGGGTTTCGGATTCCGCGTCCTTCATCGGGGTTGTACGTCCAGGGAGGAATGTAGTGCGAATCGTCGTTGAGATCTTGCGTGGTGGAAACGCAGTTCGGCTTGTTAGGGCACAGCGTGAGGGTGATGTCGTCGCTGTACTTTGCAAGCCCGAGACCACTCGGACGAGAGTTGTCCACCATGCCGCCTAGCGCGTTGTCGAGGAGACCGCCGAGGACGAGCATGCTGCTGCCGTTCAGCATCAACTCGCGGCGTCCGCGAGGCGCTTTTTCCGTTGAGGCGGGCTTCTCGGGTCGGCTATCGTTGGCGACACAGCGAGGAGCGCGACCACCGCGCTTCGACCCGCGGGTCGCCCTGATGGAACAGGGTTGCAATCGGAGGGAAGGCGCACAAAGCATCGACATCGTGAACACGGGGGAGCCTTCGTCCACGGAGAAAGAGGCGTTGGTGACGGTGTGATAAGTGCACCTTTCCGAGAGCTCGAAATCAACCGTGCGTCCCGTGGGTGCACAGGAGAGTGCAGGCGCTTTGCCTGAGGCAAAGATAAGGTGTCGACGTTTTCCTGACTGCCAAGTCAGCCTCGATCGAGCAGTGACGACTGACATTTGGGCATTTTTCTTCTCGGCGGACACAGAAACCTCCTCACAACTACCCGGCGGCGGACGTCCCGGGACGGGACCACGCGCACGTGATGGAGCGTGCGGTGGAACGGTTGTCTGCTCTGCAAAGTAAGCAGGACAATATTCGAAACATATGTGTCCTCGCGCACGTGGACCATGGCAAGACCACCTTATCGGACGGCCTCATCGCGCACAACGGGTTCATCAGCCAGAAACTCGCGGGGAAGCTTCGTTTCATGGACTTCCTCGACGACGAGCAGAGGCGTGGAATCACCATGAAGAGCGCGGCGATCTCTCTTCTGTACACCCCGAAGGTGGCGTCTGGTGCGGATGAGCCTGAACCCCTGCTCATCAACCTCATCGACTCCCCAGGACACGTCGACTTCTGTAGCGAGGTATCCACTGCCGCGAGACTGAGCGACGGCGGTTTGGTGGTTGTTGACGTCGTCGAAGGCGTTTGCGTGCAGACGCACGCGGTGCTCCGCCAGGCGTGGGAAGAGCGACTTCAAACCTGCTTAGTGTTCAACAAGCTAGATCGGCTTATCATAGAGATGGGATACACGCCTCTGGAGGCGTACGAACGCATGCGCAACTTGTTGCACGAAATCAATGGCGTGATGAGCGCGTTTGTGTCCGAAAAGTTCATCTCGCAGGCAGACACGCTCCTGGCGACGGCGGACGCGTTCGGCGGCGACAGTGCCGCCGAGGGTGTGGAGACATTGCCCGAGGATGCTGAGTTGGAGGATATCGTGACGGATGCGGAACACTCGGATGACGCTTTCTCGGTGGATCGGGGCAACGTGGCGTTCGCTTGCGCGGCGGATGGATGGGCGTTTCGCGTCGACTTGTTCGCGGAAATGTACGCCTCTAAGCTCGGGTGCAGCGCAAAGACGCTTCAAAGGGGTCTTTGGGGGGACTGGTTCTATCACCCGAAATCGAAGAAGATCGTGGGGAAGAAGACGGCGGGTGGCAAACTCAAGCCTCTTTTTGTCCAACTCGTGCTTGATCCCATCTGGAAGATGTATCATGCTGCGGAGGCGGAGAAGCATGGGTACCCGCCCGAAGGAAAGGACTTGGCCACCATGGCGGCGTCGCTGAAAGTCGACGTCCCCGAAAAAGACATCAAGAGCAGCGATCGAAAGTACGCGTTGAACTGCATCTTGAAGGCTTGGCTTCCGCTGTCACCGACTGTCCTGGAGATGGTGGCAACCTGTCTGCCTAGTCCCATCAAATCGGCACCGCACAGATCTTTCCGGCTCATGCCTGCGCCGACGCTTAAGGCAGAGCTTGACCCCGGGGATGCACGCGAACTCACCCAGTCGCGCAAGGCTGTCGCTACTTGCAGCACTTCGGAAGGCGCTTCAACTGCTGCTTTCGTGAGCAAGATGCTTGCGGTTCCTGTTTCTGCCATGCATGGGATGTCGGGCGCGGCTGGTGATAGTGTCTTCTTAGGTTTCGGCCGCGTATATTCTGGCGTGCTGCGAGAAGGGGACAAGATGTACGTCATCAACGGCGCGTACGATCCGAGCGATCCCGGCGAAGACGCGTGCGAGGAGATCGTCATCGAAGAGCTTTACCTCATGATGGGTCAGGGAATGTTCCGAGTCAAGGAGGTACCTGCTGGTAACGTTCTCGCGATCGGGGGTCTGCAGAAATACGTCCTGAAGAGCGCTACTCTGTCGAGCACCAAGATGTGTCCGCCGTTTGGCAACATGATGTTCCAGGTCGCGGCGATCGTCAAGGTCGCAGTCGAACCAGAGAACGTTTCGGACGTGCCGGCTTTGGTCGAAGGACTTCGTCTGCTGAACCGTTCCGACGCGTTCGTCGAGGTTGGACTGATGGAGACGGGCGAGCACGTCATCGCCGCGGCTGGTGAGGTACACCTTGAACGGTGCATCGCTGACCTTCGTGAACGCTTTGCGAAGGTGGACTTGAAAGTTTCGCCTCCCCTGGTGTCTTTCAGAGAATCAGTCTCTTCCACCGGCGTTGCGGAGGCAACGACGTCTAATGGTCTTCTGACAATACGCGCCACCGCAAAACCTTTGCCTCCGTACTTTCCTCGTATCATCGAAGACTCCATGGAGACCCTTAAAAAAGTGTTGCTCTCCGTGCACAACGAGCAAGTCGACGACGCGGACGTGCTCGCGCCGGAGATTCTGAGTAAGTTCAAAACTTCGCGAGACGCGCTTGCGGTTGAGGGGGACGGAACGGAGGGCGACATCGAGGTGATTCTGTCTGAGGCTTGGGCACTGGGACCGAAACAAGTCGGTCCGAATCTGCTAACGGTCGGAGATACGGTAGATGGTGAGACGGGTATGCCCCTAAGGTCGTTGGGCAAGCCTCTGGTCGGTGAGGCCTTCGGTATTACGCCTACGCCGCACCAGTACGCTGCTCCCGACGGCGCGTCGTCGACGAGTCTCATCGACATCTCCGACCCGACGGTGATGAGTACGGTGGAGGGAAACGCACTCACGGGATTTCAGATGGCAACTTTACGAGGGCCGCTCTGCGATGAACCGATGTTTGGAGTCAACGTTCGCTTAGAGGTCATTCCAAAGCCTCGCCAGGGTGATGAAGAAGGCGATGGAGGGTTCGGAGAGGAGCAGTACGGTCCATTCTCTGGTCAAGTCACAAGCGCTACGAGGGAAGCTATTCGCCGCAGCGTGTTGAAGGCGGGACCGAGACTCGTCGAGGCCATGTACCTCGCAGTGATCACCACCACTTCTGAGGCGCTTGGCGGCACATATTCCGTGCTCGGAAGACGTCGTGCGAAAATTCTCTCAGAATCCATTCGCGAGGGTACTGGCGTGTTCATCATTCACAGCTACCTTCCCGTTGCTGCCTCGTTTGGTTTCGCGGACGAGTTGCGACACAGCAGTTCAGGCGCGTCAAACGCGCAGCTGATGCTAAGCCATTGGGAGCGACTGGACATCGACCCCTTCTTCACGCCGAAAACCGAAGAAGAGCGGGAAGAATTCGGAGAAGACGGCGATGCGGGACCGAACATGGCTCGCCAGCTCGTCGACGCCACTCGACGCAGGAAAGGTCTCAAGGTTGAGGAGACACTCGTGAAAGTTGCGACAAAGCAACGCACGCTGTCTCGAAAGGCGTGAGCTTCTATGGATAGAAGTGGGCCTTCTTGTCAGCTAACGCGTCGTTCAGCAGCTTACAGAAGATCGCTTGAGCCTGCGCTTTGGTTTTGCCTTTCAGCTTGTGGTGGCCCATCCAGGTTGCTTTGCCGACGTAGTCAACAGCGCCGATATCGTTCCACTGTGGACACTCGGTGGTGATGTCGCCGGATTCAACTTGGCTGCGAGCGCCGTGCACATCGTAGTAGAGGTCGGATTTGACGCCAATGCCGCCCGGTCTAGTGTTGTAGTGACATAGGATGATAGGAACAGTATGATGTCAGCGAACGTTCTGCGACGTTTAAAGTGAAGACAGAAGGGATATGCGATACGCACTTCTTGAAAAGCCTCCATTTCTTCTCCATAGCGTCTGCCGTTTGCGTAGCCTCGTTGTACTCTTCCTCGGTGACGGGAGCAAACTCGCTTTCTTTCGCCGCGCGCTCAGCAGCCTCTTTCTGAGCGAGGTACTCCTCGGGAGGGAGCAATTTCTCTTTCTCGAACTTATCCTTGAACCGCGAAAAGGCTTTAACACCATATGCGTTGAAGAAACGCTGGAGGTCCGCACGTTGTGCGGGTTTCTTGTTGAGCGCCCCTTGCTTCTCGAATCCAAGCTCGATCGCCTTGTTTGCGACAGTCTCGAGAGTGAGGTTGGAGATTCCGCGGCCGGAGTCGGCGAAAGACAGAACAGTCATGAGTCCAGTCGGGAACGTGGAGATGCGACGCTCGAGGGCAAGAATACGGGTAAGGCGCTGACGCGTCGGTATACGCGAGTGCGTCGATGAGTGTCCCTTTCGCGGGACGCCGAGGAGGCGCGAGTCCAAACGAAACGGTCCGTCTCCTTTGAAAAACGAGCGTTTCCGAGAAAAAATTCGGATCGTTAGTCCGCCGTGACGAACCCGAGAACCCGACCGTTGCTAAAAACTGACCACGATGCCATTTTCTAAAAGCTACGTTCCGTGACGGGCGACGACCACTGCCGAGGCCGCAGACGGCGACGCGTCACACGGTTGGTGTATCGACCGTAGTGGTGCGACGAGTCGCTATGTACGAAGAGGCGGACACCGTTTCGGTGACCTCCACACATGCCATGAGGACGTCCAAACGAGATGCCACGCGCAAGGTGCGTGTGGGCACCGACCCGAAATTTGTCCGCCGACCTTTACCCAACACGCCTATCCGGCGGTTCCCGCACGGTGCTGACGGCTTTCATCTCTCCACAACGACCTTTCTGACCTACGTACAGGCTAAATCCAGCGGCGGCGTCGATGAGGAGCGGTTTCTCACGCTCCAGATGGAGAACAGAACGCTGAAGACGGAGGCGGTGGAGCGAGACAGAAAGTTGAAGCAAACGCTCGCACGCCTGGCGCGCGCAGAGGAAGCGGCGAAACGCGCGTCCCTGGCTCCGGGATCGGCACGACCCACCAAGGGCGACTCCAACTCGTCGCGACTCTTTGCCGCTGAGCAGAGAGTGTCGGAGCTCGAAGATGAGACTCGTGAGCTTACTCGCAAGCTGCAGAAAGAGAGCGAGCGAGGCGCGCACTTCAAGAACATGTGCAAAGAGTACAAGGTGAAACTCGACGGGGCGCTCAAGGCTGCGCGTATGATAAAGCCCGAACAGCGCAGCACGGCTTCTGTGTTTCCGGGGCATTCTTCATCCCTGGAAGAACGGATGAAGGACATGCTGCGACAGGAACGCTCTAGAGCCGCCGCGCTCGCTCAGGAGTGCGACGAGCTCCGGAAGGCGGTGCGCGCCGCGGGCAATAAAGTGC
>MDSV01200323.1_pt1 | contig 25903 bp, 19 predicted proteins | sample 810851 | NCBI WGS metagenome assembly MDSV01 (sample SAMN05326640, study PRJNA326480) | marine metagenome | isolation source: seawater | place: Atlantic Ocean: North East | collected 2012
AAGACCTTTTTTCTTGCTATTGATATTCTTTCCATACTTGCCTTGATTAATAATTCATCGCGTAAATATCTTACCAATTTGTTCAATGATTTGATTTCTGCTAATTCTCTAATTTTATCAATTAATTCATCATCAGTTATTGGATTTCTCTTAACTTTGGTAGGCAACTTCTCACATAAAATTTTAATTAAAATATTTACTTTATTTTTTTATTGGTGCTGCTGCATTTACTTCCTCAGAAACACCCTCACTATATCCAACAAAATTTTCGTTAAACATTGAAACTAATTTATTTGCAATCTTGTCATATTCTTCTCCACTTTCCCAAGTGTTTCTTGGTTGTAATAATTCACTAGGGACATTAGGGCATTCTACAGGTATTTCGAAACCAAATCGTGGATCTTTTTGATATTCAATTTCATCAAGTTCTCCATCCATTGCAGCATTTAACATTGCTCTTGTGTAGCGAATTTTCATTCTCTTTCCAACGCCATATGATCCCCCAGACCAACCAGTATTAATTAGCCAACAAGTTGCATTATGTTCGCCCATTTTATCAGAAAGTAAATCTGCATAAACACCAGGATGCATTGGCATAAATGGTTCTCCAAAACACGCACTAAATTCTGGTGTAGGCTCAACTACTCCTATCTCTGTACCTGCAACTTTTGCAGTATATCCGCTAATGAAATGGTATGCGGCTTGTGCAGGAGTTAATCTTGAAATTGGAGGTAATACGCCAAATGCATCACACGTTAGGAAAATTACATTTTGTGGATGTCCTCCTTGAGAATCTTTAGTTCTATTTTCTATGAATTCTATTGGATATGAACCTCTTGTGTTTTGTGTCTTGCTTGTGTCAAAAAAATCTGGTACTGCTTCTTCATTAAGAACTACATTCTCTAAAATTGATCCATATTTTCTCGTCGTTCCAAAGATTTCGGGTTCATCTTCTTCACTTAGATTGATTAATTTTGCATAACATCCTCCTTCAAAATTAAAGACACCATTTGGCCCCCATCCATGTTCATCATCCCCAATTAATTCTCTAGCAGGGTCTGCAGAAAGTGTTGTTTTTCCTGTTCCTGAAAGGCCAAAGAAAATTGCTGTATTTTCTCCAGTAGTATTTGCACTACAATGCATAGGTAAAATTCCTCTATGGGGTAATAAATAATTCATTACAGAAAAAATTGATTTTTTAATTTCTCCTGCATAACTTGTTCCGCCAATTATTACTTCACCGGCTTCGTAATTTACTATAACAAATGCTTCACTGTTAACTCCGTCTTTTGCCCCCTGAGCAGATAAATACGGTGCGTGGAATACAGTAAAATCGGGAGCATGGTTTGAAATATCTTCTCCTTCAGGTCTAATGAACATGTTTCTTGCAAAAGCAGAATGCCATGGGCTTTCACTAATTACTCGAATAGGTAACCATTCTTCTTTATCTGCACCACAATAAAGGTTCTGAACAAATAATTCCTCTTTCTGTGATAAATAATCAATTACTTTCGATTTTAGATTTTCAAAAACTTCAACAGATGTTGAAATATTTACTTTCCCCCAATTTACATGATCTTTGCTATCGTCGCCTTCAACGATAAATTTGTCATTAGGTGAACGCCCTGTTCTTGAACCTGTTTCTGTAACTAATGCTCTGTGTTTTGTAAAAACACCCATATTTGCATCTACTGCCATATCAATTAATTCTGTAGCGTCTAAATTCCAATGAATTTTTGCATTAGAATTGAGGCCTTGCTCTGCTAAAGTAGGTTTCCAAGAGTCTTTTTCGCCCTTGCTAGAAGATGCTACCATGCATAGGCCAAACAAAAGGCGCCTTTACTTTTTACGCTTCTAGGGGCGTCTAAATTTAAGGTAAAAATTGGCAAATATTGACTAAAACGGGGGGCAAATTCAAGCGAGATTGTTTTCTCCCCCTAGTATGAGCAAATCTGAGAAGGGTGATTCTGATCGCTTTCTCAAGGAAAAAGAATTCAATTTAAGTGGGGGAATTGATCTTTCCAAATTTTTAGAAGATGATACTTTAGATGCTGATAATGAACAAGAAGTAAAGAATGAAAAAGAAGGAGATATAGATGAAGCAATTGGTGAAATAAGCAGTCCTTTTGTATCTAGTGAATCAATTGATTCCGATATGAAAAGAGATGGTTCTGTAACAAAAAAGCCTGAAGATGATGTAATTACGCAAATGGCAAAAGAAGGAGAATATAGAATCCATTGGGCATTAATGGTTTCTATGATTACAGTATACAGCATCATTGGTTTAATTGTTGGAACAACATTTGATCCAATAATTGCATTGATTGGTTTACTCACACTTGCCATATTTGGTTTTTGGCTAGGTGGAAAATGGATTCCTCAAAAAGAAATGCATATTCTTGGTGTTACATGGGTAATAATTTCAATGAAATTACTTTATGGTCTTGCTTTAGATTTACATCATTGGGGCTGGCTTGCAGATTATTCAATAAATGAGAACGTAATTTTGGGATTATTATTACTCTCACTTGTTGTTCTAAATGTGTTCATTGCCCATTGGCATGATTCTGATGCCATCGCTGTTCAAGCTACGTTAATTCTTATGGTTGTAGCTTCAGGTGCAAGTACAACATCAAAAGAAATAGGGATTGATTCTGGATTATTATTGGCATCTTTACTTCTAATTGCTACTTTATTACTTCATGGTTTAGCCATCTTAAGAAAATCTGGTAATTTAGCAGCAATGGGCATTGTTGCTTCAAATTTATGGATTGGAATCCATGCACTATCAAACAACTGGGTTTTCTTTGGATTAGAAATACTAAAATTCGAAGGTGCTCTTTTACTATTTACTTTATTTACAATAGTAAATGTCATCAATGCAATTATTGCTACACACTTTTACAAAGAAGAAAATTGGTTTTCACAAGCATTTAATGTCGTGGGAATTGGAAAGCCAGGTTTGTGGGGAGTATCTGTAGGAATAGGAATGATTGGAGCGTTAATGACCATTGCTGCTCATAGAAATGAAACTGGCTATGCACTTGCTCAAATTAGCATGCTTTTAGCAGCATTTGGCGGTTCATATCTTGTCGTTCGTGGTGTTGAATCATCTAAACTACAACTTTCTATGTATATGCCTGGTGCATTATTAATTATTAGTTTATTTATTATTGAATCATTAATTCCAGAAGGCATTATTTCTGGGCTTGCTAATTATTCATTATTTGCAATAGGTGCTATTTCAATTATTTCAATTACCCTATTAAATCATCAAACAGCCGTTAGTGACACAGTATTATGGGTTGGTTGTATTGTAATTGTAACTTTGTTAACTATACTAATTCCTGCTGATCAAAATTCGGATGGGGGACTCAAATTATTATTGTCAATAATCTTAACTTTTGGGGGATTGGCAATATTAGCCATTTGGAGAGTATCTCCAAGTTTAGCGGGAATTTCTGTATTAGGCCCATGGGTTTGGTGTTTACTATTTGCAACTGCTGCAGATACAAGAATAATCAAAATAGAATTAATTCCGATTATTCTAGAACCTTGGTACCTAAGTGTATTTTGCATAATTGCAATCCTTATCCAATATCCAGTAAATACTATGCTAGGAGATAGTGGAATCAATCTAGGTTCAAGATTCAAAGGCATTACAGAATTTTCTGCGATCACGAGAGATTCTGGTGCATTACGGTTATGGAATCTAAGCCTACTACTCTCACTACTAGGTTGGATTGCAATTACTTATGCTGGAGGCATGCCTGCAGAAGGTCTATTTTTGGGAATTGTTTCCTTATTTGGAGTTCATTTTATAGCAGAAATTCGATCAAAGCATCAAGATACCCCAATGTTTTTGCTTTATTCTTGCGTATTGATGTGCTTGATATGTCAATTTAGATTTGGTTTTGATTCTTTTTGGACTGGAATAATAACTCTTTTCGGAATACTTTTAGCAGCATTTACCAAAAAGAATATTGAAAAGATTTTGATGGTTTTAATGGGGGGTGCTGCAGCATCTCTAACGTTAACAACTCTTTTCCCAAACAAAACAATTCTTGAAATAAATATGTGGTGGCCAGAAGAAATTACTTCGGTTTGGATTCAATTGTTTTGTGTTTGTTTAATTCTTGGACTCTATCTTCCAATGGCTGGAAAATATGAAAAAATATTACAACCTGCTATTGCTAATGGTTTAATGCTTCTATCATGTATTGTATTGGCTTCAAATAATGATTCTTGGCAATTATTAATTTCATTTGTAATGTTGTTTGTTTCTTCGGTCCTATTAGTTATGCAAGCAGAAGTTCGTACAGGGTTGAAAGATATTGCAAAACGTGAAACATTAATGGAAAACCTTCGAAGAAAACAATTGGTTAAACAACACCTAGAGTCTGGAGGATCTCTGGATGAATTAGGTTCTTTAATGGCAACTGAAAATTCAAAACAAATTTTACAAACATCTGAAAAAGGCACGATAGAAGTAATTGATCCTGAATTGATTGATCTTCTTGAAAAACGTAAGAAAAAGAACATGAACACTAACCTTAGTGAAAGTGAATTAATCTTGCAAGATGTTCACTATAGACCTGTAGTAATGTTACTCTTTATTGCTTTGATATTTGTAATTACAGGATTTTTCAGTTTTTCTCCTACTCTAAATAATGGGGGTGATGTTGCAAATGCAATGTTGTTAATTGCCGCTATTTTTTCTGTGGTATTAATTTCAGCATCTAGATGGAGAACTAAAGAGTTAGATTTGAGTATGGCTGACGTTGTAGGAATTGAATTACCAATTGCAGTATCAATGGGAGGTATCACTCTCGTATATCTTCTAGGTAGAATCTCTTCAAGTGCGGTTATGGAAAATCAAATGCCATTACTCATCTTGGTAATTGTTTTGTTGATTTTCGGAATATTTGCAATTTGGGGAAAGAAAGATCTTGGAAGAAGAGTTCCTTCAGCAGCTGAATGGATAGGGTATTGTTTGGCTGGTTCAGCAATTATTGGTTTGTTTATATTTGCAGCAACTCCCCCTCCTTTCCTAATAAATCCATTGAAATTTGACTCTTTGATCTATATGGGTCCAATGTTTTTTATGGAAATTTCCTTAATTGCTCTAGTGATTATTTGGGATAAAATAGATCTTACGAGATTAAAGAAAAATATGGAAGACCATAGAGGAGGGCCTGGGAGAATATTGTGGGTTATTCTAATTGCCATGGTTTCTAATGGGTTGGCTACAATACTTGTTTCTTTATTAATGATTCAAAGAGCATTAAAATGGAATTTACCGTCTGTAATTTCTATCACTAATATGATGGCTTTTGCGGGTCTATTTACTCTTATTTCATGGATTAATAGTGAATGGTTAATGTTTGTAGGGATAGTTGGGATAATTGGCGCTTTGGCGTCTTTTAGTGGATTAGTATGGATTTCTACCATAAGGAAAGATTTAGGAAATTGGGTTTCATGTTGGACGTGGGATGCTCATGCGCTTGCACTAATTTCAATAATTATCTTGAGTACAACCCTTGGAGATTGGTTTACAATTGTATTGATTTTAACATTTATTGGCCTATCTCTTTCAGTATGGAGTACTGGGATTTTACTTGATTTGAGAACATACAGAGTATGGGGGGCTGTGGATTTATTTATTGGGTGGGCAATTGCAATACTATCAATTGGATTGATTTTAAATCCGTTTAATCTATTATTACTACTAAGTGCTACTGCTATTCTACTTGGCATAATTACTTGGCTTGCTCAAACAAATAAACATGTTTTATCAGACAATAGTTCATCTCATATTTCTTGAAAGATGTTCGCATAATGCCTCTACTAACTCCAACGGGTCTTTAGATAATTTTTCCTTACACCCAACAGATAGTCTCAGTGAAACTGAAATCTTTGGCTCTGTGCCTGAATTTCTAATTCCTAAACTAAATGGTAAATTTTCTACTTCTCCTTGTAAAAGTAATAATGAAGTTGATCCATTTATTTCGGCTCTTGATAATTTAGTTGAGTTTGAATTATTTGTAAACCATTCTTCTGCTAAATTTTGAATTTGCAAACTTAATTCATTCATTCCATCCCATAATTTACGATCTACTTCCTTTACAGATTTACGTAATTTCCATCCTGATTTGAAACTATTATTTACATTTGAAGAGTTGAGTACGCAACGCGCTAATATTGTATAAACTAAGGTCATAACTCCATCTCCAACTAAACTCCATTGATCTTTGAATTTGGGATGAAGTATAGGCAATACAATATGTCCTGAATCCTCACAGCCAATTTTTCCTGGCATCTTATCTTCTTGTATCAAAATCGGTTCGGAAGCATTGCATAAAGCAAGAGAAAGCCATCTATCTCCTACTGCGGTTTCTACGCTTCCCACTCCTTCGGAAAACCGTTTCAATGATGAAGTTAAACTAAGATCTGATTCTATTGATGCTGCAAGTATCCAATTTGTGCTGCTACTCTTCAACACTCCCGCTTGAATGATATCATCTGCAATTCTATCTCCATCAACTACTTGAATTCCAGAACCGTTTTCCATTACCTCAAACAATAAACATCTATCAGCATCTCCGTCTAGAGCTGCTGCAACAATTTGGCCTGGTTTTAAAGTACTAATTTCTAAACTTTTAATAGAATTTAACAATACGTGTTCACCTTCAATTTCTTCCCAAAGCCATTTATCAGTGGGGGAAAAATTTCCTGCACCACAATTTTTATTGATTTGAATACAAGATGAAGATTGTTCTACAGAGGTTAATCCATTAGAAGTTAACCAGTTTGCTAACCAAGCATGTGCTGAACCTTTTGAACCATCCACAAGAAATTTACTTGATGTTACTACTCCCAAATCTATTGCGTCTTTTAATACAACATCCCACTCTAATCTAATCAAATCTAGTCTGTTTTGTAAGGCTTCTAAATGTTTTTCCCAACCATTGAATATCGTATTTGGGTTACTCAATTTTTCTAATAATATATCATCAAATTCTCTATCTTCTGATGCTAAGTTTTCAACTATTTTTGAAATTTCTTTTTCTCGTTCTGGATATGTTTTAAATCCCAAATTATCAAATATTTTCAATCCTGAATCATGTGCTGGATTATGACTGGCTGTAACCATTAATCCTGAATCATATGCTGATTCCAAAATACAATAATGTAAGCCTGGTGTTGCTATCTCTCCTGCCCAATGTACTTCGCAGCCTTGTATAGCTAACCCTTGAGTTAATGCGGTTAACAAGTGTGAATTATTTGGCCGATTATCCCAGCCAATTACTACCTGTGGTTTTGTCTTTCCACACCTAGCAGATAATTCAATTGCTACAGCTTCTCCAATTACCCTCATCAATGACGGTGTGATGATTCTTTGATTATGGTAAAGTGAAATTGCTTCCTCATATTCAATCTGAATAATCTCTACCTTACCTCTGACCCCATCGGTGCCAAATAATTGCATACATTAGCACCTAATTCCTAATTTTACTACCCTTTTTATCATACAATCCAGAAAGTGTAGTATTTGGCCAAACCATACAATCTGGAGCTAATATGGATCCTGGATTGGTAACTGAATTACATCCAATTTGGGTCCTTTCTCCTATTAATGCTCCAAATTTTCTTAATTCTGTGTTAATTACATCGTTTCTAACTTTGATTTTAGTTTCTCGCCCATCGTTTCTTAGATTGCTTAATATCACTCCTGCACCAAGATTTGCATGACTTCCAACAATAGAATCTCCTACATAATTAAAGTGTGGCGCTTTTGCATTTGGAAGTAAAATTGAATGTTTAATTTCGCTAGCATGCCCTAAGACTGCTTGGTAGCAAATCCAACTATTTCCTCTAATATATGCACCATGCCTAATTTCTGCTTCGGGAGCGATATAACATGGCCCTTCAAATCTAGAAAATGGGCCTACAAAAGCACCTTCAGCAATATGTACAATCCCATTTGATTCGTCGATGCTTATGTCTTTGCCTATTGATTCAGGGACATTACTTCCTATTGAAGATAATAACTCATTTAATTGACTCTTCAAACTTTTATCATATGAAGAATCTAATAATTTCCAAGCGGGCTCATTTTCCAATGTTAAATCGGGAAAATACCCTCCATCTTTGATATCCCAGTGTTCTTTTAGATTTTTAGCACTAGGCCATAGTTTTCCAGCAGTAACGCTTTCATGTGTGCCCGCCATATTAAAGCGGAACCGACATTAAGTCAAAGCCTTGACTACTGTTCTGACAAAATATAGAGTCGTTTCCCTGTAGATGCATCCAAAGCATATGTAATATCTTTACAATATCTTGGAATGAAGAAACCTACTTTTCTAGCTGTCAATCCATGGTTCCTCATTTTTATTTCATTACATAGATGATCTACAATTGCAGCAGCACTACAATTCGGATTTAATTCTACATACTGTCTTATTTCATCTTTCAAGCGATTCATTCTTGCTTCACGCTGACTACCTATTGCCATGTAATGTCAAAGTTTAATCAACTATATGATGCGGATTAGGGTTATCCCGGGGGCCCCCAGAGAATTCATGATTTTGTATATCACAATACTCAAAAATTGATTATGTTCTTAACAAATGCCAAAATGGACCTGTTAATGGCATCTATTCCAATGGCTGAACTTCAAGCATTATCCTCTATGGATGATTATGACAAGATGCTTGCAATGGATCGTTTATCTAAACAATATGGAGTAAGTGTTGCTAATATAGACAAACAAGTTTCTGCATTGGCAAGTGGAGGAGGTATGAGTGAAATGGTATCTAACGATGACCTCTATGTTCCTTCAAAATCATCTCCTAGTGAACCTGTAATACAACCACCAGGAGCGCCCACATACCTTGAGAATGCAAATAAATTCAGAATGAAATATGATCCCAGCGAAGAATCTGTTGCAAGACAATCTCAAGTTAATCAAGCAATATTATGTCCACATTGCAGTGCACCCTTAGGAATCCCTGCGGCAAGACCAATCAAAATTAATTGTCCAAATTGTTTACAAGAGTCTACATTTTATAATTGATAATACTAAGAACGTTGTACTTTTTCTTCTACCTCTATTTCCTTAATTCTTACTTCTACCCATTCTACTCTCTTTTCTTTTACTGCATCTCTAACTCTTCGTTGGTTTTTATTTAATTGGGATTTACCTGATTTAACTTCTATAAATTTAATATCTATATCTCCGTCCCCATCAAGCCCTTTAAATCCGAGAAAATCAATTGGGTTACCTAAAAAATTAAGTTCTTTTACACTATTTACTGCTTTAATCGACCACGGTGCTATTGTTTCACTAATTTGGCCTTTGAGTACACTTCTTTGTCTTGTGGTAGAATCTTTTCTAATTTTTAATTCCAATTCTTTAATCTCTTTATGGTGCTCTAACTTAATATTATTCAACTGATATGTTTTCTTAATTAACAACCACACCAAATAAATTGTAAAAAATAATAAAATTGAAAGCAGTAATATTGATTCTGTAGAGAAAGTTACCATTTATGCCACTATATTCCCCAATATGTATTACCTTGTGTTGTACGATCTTTTAAGCTACGAACAATAGTTGAAGTCATCCATAAAACAACTATCCAAATGAATGGGATGTAGAATTCTGGTAAAATCGAGGTTGCTTCGAATGCATAATCAACATCAGTAAATGCTTCTGTTAGTATTGTTAATGCAGCATCTGTCCATGAATAAACCACCATTGCAAAAGCAGAAATTACAATCATACGTCCTGAAAAAGAACCTCTTTTTAATCTCAATAATAGCAATCCACCAATCATTAATAAAAATGTAATCATTATCCAAGTTAATGAAGAATGAAATACATCCAATACCAGGGGTATTGTTACTGTCCCTTGATTAGTATCTATGTATTGATTCCAGCCTGATACTATGGCTAAAATACCAGTAAACACTCCTCCAAGCCAAAATAAACTCGAAAACATCGCAGCATCTACATTCTCCCTCATATCACTCATTACTCTAGCAACTGTATCGTCTACACCAAGTCCTTTAGCGAGAATATATCCTCCCAATAGGAAAGGCATTGCACCAATTAATATTCCTCCACCAGGAATCATAATTCCCAAACCGAGTATTATTAGAAAAATTGACAAAGGTACTAGCATTTTTGCCCTCCATTTCGGATCCTCCAATGCTTTTGCAATTATGTAATAAGTTCCTTCTATACCTTTTGATTGTTTAACAATTATCTTTTGTACGTGCTCCACCATTACTTGACTTTGAATAATTGGAAGTACGGATTCGTCTTCAGCACCATCTGTAACTAAAATAGCTCTATCTGGTTGAAATTCTTTTATTACTTCTTCAAGTTGACTAGTAATTATTCTATCACTTCTCAATCCTACTTTTTCATCACCAGTAAGTATCGCAACCTCCACTTTTTCCGAATCATCTACGGTATCTACTAAAGTATCGTGTTTATTCAATGCGCCTAATATTGCATTAGTATCACTCTCTTCAGGATCTGCTATACCAAGTTTAAGGGCTGCAGTCAAAACACTTTTTCTACCAATTACTGGACCTCTAATTCCTGCTTTGGCTCCAAGGTCGTTGTCCCTGTCGATTGTCAAAACTAAAGTTCTCTTCACCATGGCGTTTCAAACCTCCGTAATTGCTCTGATTAAAAGATATCTCTTCTTAATGTGTACAAATAACCCTAGTTTTCGTTCTTATTTGAGGTTTGTTTTCCCTTCCAGCCTTGTTTTACCGCAACATATTGTACTGGATTTTTTAACCACTCTTTATCACAAAGCGTATCGTCTCCAAATTCAACTGCACAATTAGAACCAAGTTTCATTTTTTCACAACTTGTAGGAGTATAATCCATTTCATAAATTTGGCCAACCTGATATGATGTAGTTGCTTCACTAAAATCAGGAGCATTAGAAAAAAATGCAATTGCATCTTTCTGAGGCATACCTATCTTTGAAGCCATCGATGCAAGGAAGAACCTGCCAGTGTGGTTAACATTTACTCCTCTTGCTAATTCTGTAATTGCCTTGTGCATACAGGGAGGCCAGTCTTCTTGATCAACTCTACTTAATTCTAATTCTTTCTTTTTGAAATCACCAAGTGTATCTTTAATCATGTCAACATATTTTTCCAAACCTGGAATTTTATCATCGCCCAATTTTTCTATTTGTTCTCTGGCGTCTCTTTGGATTTCTACTTTTATTTTTTCACGTAACAATCTTGATAATTGTGCATCACTAGAATATATTTCTTCGTCCCAAAGAGTAACCCATCCATGTTCTAATTCATGATTTGGTAAACGCCATCTTGAACCAGAAATATTAGAACAAAGTTCAATAAAGTCAATAATTCCAATTTTCCAAATTCCTCTTTTATATCCGAATTTACGAATATTTCTCCCATCATAAATTTTCTTCCGATTGCTGAAATCTGAAGGTTCATGTCTTAATTTGTCAATATATGTTTTAGCAATTACTTCTAGATTCTCCCCCTCTATTGACAACCTTTTTTCTGCTAATTCTGCTTCTGCTTGTGCCCATCGAGAAACTAATATCTCATCTGCTGCAGAACAAATGATTAATTTTGCAAACAAATAGGAATACACCTCCATTAGTTGCCCTTCTCTAGTATAAATATCACTAGTTGATTCCATATCTACCCCTCCTGAATGAGTAATCATTTCAATTAATCTTAATTTCCCACGATTACGAGCTGGTTCCATATATGGATCTGAAATCAACATCTCTAAGGTTATATTCTCGTCAGCACTTAAAACGTTCAACCATTCTCTCGTTTGTGGCAAAAAGGGATACCTTGAAAGCAAATCATTTGCTTTGATTAGTGGTGGCTCTAATGGACTGGGCACATTGATAGTAAAAAGTTGAAGGTTATTGAATTATGACCTCTGGGGAGGTAATAGTGCAACCAAAGAAATTCACTCCTGTTTGTGTTGAATATCAACAAAAAATCCGGGAATATTTTGGATGGGATTCTAAAGATGATGAGGCGGTTTTAGATTGGTTACAAAAGAACATAGCGAATTTCGATAAGAGATGGGCTGATGAATCTCAAATTAATCATCTAAATGAGTTAATTAAAGACATAAAAACAATTGAAAACTTTGTGGTAATTGGAGCTAATGTGACTAGAGAAGAAATTATGACTTTGTCTAATAACTCATCATTAATTGTCGCTGATGGGGCAATTGGCGCATTATTAGAATTGAAAGAAGATTTACTTGAAAATATAATTTGTCTGGTCTCTGATGGAGATGGTTTGCCCTATATCTCCAATAGGAAAATAGGAAATCTTCGTATCTTATTACATGCGCATGGGCATGCAAAAGAAAATTTGAAAAATATTTTAGAAATCTGGAACAAATGGTCACCTGCACCTAGAATAATTATTAGTCATCAAATATTAAAAAGAAAGGATCCTGCAGTAAATTTTGGAGGTTTTAGTGACGGAGATAGAGCAGTATGTATGCTCCATGCTTGTGGGATAAATGCCGAAAAAATCCAATTAATTGGGTTTAATTCTAATAAAATTGGACCATGGACAGGAATAAGCAACATAAATAAAAAAATGAAAAAGTTGGAATGGATGAAAAATATACTGGAGGATTTAGGGCATGTTATCTGATGTGGAAAAAAAGAAAGATAATGAAAAAATACCTAAATCAAAATATAGAATGTATTTTATGTTGGTACTATGGATTTCCATAAATCTAATTTGGTTAACATTACACCAACAACCTTCACTAAATCAGGTTTATACCCCTGAAACTAAATTCAATCAAAATCATACGGTTGAAGTCCCTAATATTCTTGCCAGTGGAAAAAATGTTCCATTTACTTTAAATTGTAATTTCGATTTTTCCGAGAATTATTCACACTACCAAGAACAATTCTCATTATCACTTACTCAAGGTGATGACGTCATCTATGAATGGACTGGGGAAGTTGGCTCAGAATGTCCTTCTTGGAGTGCTGAATTAGTACCTGGAAATTATCGACTTCAAACAGCAATAGATGTGGAGCCTCAGACAATAGATGGAACTCTTGAATACGAACTTTATGTGTTTCTTAATTTCTCAATTGAAGGCTATTTAATTGCTAATGCATTAGGAATGATATTATTTTTAAGTGAATTGCCACTTAATAAAAATAAAAGAAAAGAGAAGGCAAATAAAAGCAGTAAATGGAAACCGAAATCTTGGAATATTGGGGATGCAACAAAAGAAGTTGAAGTCGGACTAATAACCAATACTGAAGATGAGGAAACGATTGTTTCTGATGATATTGCTAAACAAAGAAGACAATATGAAGAAGAAGTGCAAAGAGATACATTAGATATTATTCCAGAAAAAGTACCAGTTGCACAACCAGACAAATTGGAAGATGGAGATGATTCTGCTCTAAAGGGTAAATTAAATTCTGATAAAAGAATTCAACGCGTGTCAGATATTTATGACTTGATGGAAGAAAAATAATCTTTTCAACTTTCGATTTCATCAACCAATATGCTTTGTTCTGCTACTCTACCTAATGCTTCTGCTCTTCTTGCACGACCTACAAGATAAACAACTCCAAGAAGGCTTGTTGTCAAAACTAAAACCCCAAGTGGTAAAGCCCAAATTGAAAGTACTTCGGCAGCAACATCAATAATTGGATTATTTGAATTTAGATCTCCAACTGCTTTGATATTATCTTTTTCGTCTGTTTCAATAATTTCATTATTTGGATCTATAATAATTACTACATCGTGGAAACCTGCTTCAATTGGGTATAGAAGCGTAATTTCTACGTTGAGAGGTACTCCATCGTCACCTGGCTCTCTAATTGCACCAATTACTTGTCTGAATACAATATTGTCTTCATCACATCCATTGTCTTCTATATCTGAAGTCGATTGATCTCTACACATAATCACTTCAACGTTATCTGCTTGTGCGTTACCATCATTAGTAATTTTAATCGAGATTGGAATTGTATCTCCTACAGAACCTTTAGTTTTTGCTGGAGGGTTTACTTCTATAAGATTTAAATTTGGTGCTCTTAATCTCAGCATAATTACTTGTTCGTTTGTATCTGCAGCTGAATCTGCCCATGTTGAGGTCTCGTCATAATCTCCTCCCTCTGCTGATGAACCAACTGGGGTTGTAACTTTCAATCCTAACTCACGGTCATTTAGTTTGGCTTCTGGACTAACATCAATACTGGCTACAAGTGTAATTGTCTCGTATGCCTCCATTGAAGGTATCATCCATACTCCGCCATTAGTTACGAAATAACAACGGCCTTCTTCGGTTGCTTCTGAAACAGCATTAACTTCAAGACAATCTTTTTGTGTTGGTACTTCAGAACCAAAATTTTCTAATTCTGACCATCTAATTGCCCATGAAGTTAGTACACCAAATCCTGGATCTTCGTTCCATTGATCACTACTCATTGTATGAATATTCAAAAATGCGTCATCAACTACATTTCCATTATTTGTAACATTAACAATATATTGCACGGTTCTTCCTGGTGCTGCGATTTTAATTTCATTTTCGACTGAATCATCTATAGTAATCTGCATATCATGGAATTCTCTTACTGTAATTCCAATTGTAATTAATTCTCTTAAATGTGTCTTTTCAGAGTCTGACTCTCCTTGATATGCTTCTTCACTAAATAATCCTATTTCCATTATATATTGTCCTGCTTCAACTTGATCTGGGATATTTGCAATGATTTCTAAATCCTTTAAATCACCCCTTTGTAATCCGTTTTCTGTCGGGTACAAAGAATCTGAATCTCTTGGAATATAGATATCCCATAGTTGGTTTATACCTGTTGAATTAGTCATTGATAGTAAACGTACATCGTAACGATCTGGAGTATTACCATCATTCAAAATTGCCATTGGAACTAACAACGATTCTCCTGGATCTACTTCAAAATTAGTTTCATTTACTGTTGCTTCTAATTCATATATTGAATTCACTCTTGTTGAAAGTATCACTGAATCAGAGACTCTAGGGAACCCTTCTAAATGTGCTTTAATAGTAATTGAAGGACCTAAACCAGCAGATGCAAAATCATAATCAGAAGGTGCACAAATTTCCACTACAATCTGTTCTGGACGATCTACAGTCCATGGACGCGGCGTTGATAATTCTACATCGTTTCCTAACGGTGCATTAAACTCATCAAAGTCTACACTTACTCTCCAATTGTTTTCTGCCCACTCTGCAGGATCTGCTCCCTCTGGCATTTCTTCAGGTGCGTCTGGCAAAGTAAAAATTAATCTACCATCTTGATAATTTTTGGATACTTCAATTACATATCTTGCACATTCTCCTGGATCTACTGATTTGCTAGTCTCTTCGGGATTCAAATCTATATTTCCTGTTGTACGTAATTCAACAAAGATCTTCAAAACCAAGGTGTCCCAATTTCCTCTATTAGGACTTAATCTTAGTGGATCTTCACCAGTGGACCACCCATGTAAATTAATTGCTTCATCCGTTGGATTCTGAGTAGATGGAATACTAATACTCAATGACTCTGTCACTGATTGTTGAGGATCTAAAGAAACATTTAGTGGGAAAGTTACTCCCCATCCAAATGGTAAATTCCATGCTGCTCCACCTTCTATTGTTTGTGGATCATAGAAAGCAAATGTATCGAACACATTTCCTGTGTTTGTGATTGTGATCGAAAATTTTGCTGTCTTTCCTTGTTCCACTTCAACAAGAGAATGGCTTGCATCAAGATCAATTCCATATTCAATATCCATCAAAGTAATCGTTAATCTTGCCGATCTTATCGCGGGATCTTTTATTGACATCGCCACTACTGAAATGTTAGCAAATTCATCTTGTAGGCCTGCGGCTTGATAGATATTAGGAGCTCTTACTCTCATAAATACATCAACTGTTTCTCCGCCTGCAAGATATATGTTGGTATCTTCAAAGATTGCAGTATTGTTGCTAGAGAAATATAATGTTGCTGACCAATCTAATGGCACACCTTCAAGAGTTAATGAATAAGAATCTGCAACAATATCGGATGGTCCTGGTGTCGAATTATTTACAGTTAAATTGTACATTGTTTGTTCTCCTGGCTCAATTTCATGGAAATAAGTCTCTCCAGGTTGGAATGTGACGTCTACAATACCCGTAAGAACATGTGAATAACATAAAGTGTAAATGTAACTATTACTATTTTCATCACACGTATTCGTATCTGACCATACTAAATGTGCACCATTACCTAAATCATTTGCAAACCCTGGAGGAGTTCCTTGATCTGGTGTTCTTCCAGAATTTGGACCTAATTTATCTGAATTCCATTTGGTTAATTCGGATGTTTCCCAGGGATCTAAAATTAATGCTCCTGCACCAGTATCATCTGTTGCATTTAATCTTGTATATTGTATCTCTTCACCTGCTGTCAAATTATTGTTATCTAACCATGCCAAATGTGCATTATCTAAGTTATCTACGATGATTGCAGGATGAGTACTAGATGGAGCCCAAGGTCTATTTTGAGTTACTTCTCCTAAATCAGATACCCTCGTGTCATCAATTTTCTTAATCTGATATGTTGAAAGTCCTTCAGGAACACCGTCCCAATCTCCAGCCCCACGCATACGTAATTTGGAATAATATACTTCATAATTATCATCTTTCTTAAATCCATAATCTCTAGTATCCATCCAAGTAACATGTGCATTTTGTTCACTGTCAAAAGCAATAGATGGGTGTAATGAAAATGCATCATCAATAGTAATTCTTGTATCGTTAACTACTACTAAATGGCCTTCTTCTCCCTTACCTAAATCTTCAGTATATCGGCCACCAGAGGCAGTAGTTGCAGAATCACCAGGTTGCCAATTTGGATCCATATTATTGTTTAATTTAGCCCATGGATCTAAAACAGTAGTATAAATTTCTCTACTATTGTTTGTTGCAACAAATACTAATGCATCAATAAGTAATGCCATTTGATTTCCAGTATTTGATGCTGGGAAGTCGTAAACTGCCCCTCCTGCATCTGTTGTTCTAACAGAAGTTCCAGGGCATGCTCCAATAGATGTATCACTTGTGTCTCCATCTGGACAAAATGATAAATCTTGGAATCTATCTTTCGTATTTCCCCAACCGTCTCCTGCAAGGCCTACTGGTATAATTCCTGCATTAACACAAGAATCGTGTGCTTCATTAATGGTAGTTGTATATTGTGCATCACTTCCTTCATCACCATTAAATGGTCCTTCATCACTCACTGGAAGTAAAATCTTAGTTGCATTGGGATTCCATTTGTGATCCTCTGATGTTGGTGGATTTCCTGGGATATTTCCATTATTATCTCTCCAAGATAAACATGCCCAAGTACTACCTGGCCCCCAATCTTCACCTTCTCCTGTAATGTATGTTCCTCCATTGTAAATAGCATCGTTCATCCATCTGATGCCTCCGCTATCTTCTCCATCAGCACCGCCTAAATGGGAGCTTCTTGGTCCTGCACCGTTCTTATAATGAGATGCGCAATTACCAGATTGCATAGCACTAGGTGCTCCCCATGTTGAGTATAATCCATAAATAGTTTCAAACACAGTCATATTCGCTTTTTCAAGCATAGGTTTGATTCCCTCAAACTGGCCTCCACCACTAAATTGACCTCCATAAATTACAGTACATACATCAGCCCACTCATTACTCATTGAACCTGAAGTATCTATTAGGAATACAAGTTCTACTTTTCCTCCTCTTGTATCGTCCCATACAATTTGAACTTTATCTTGTGCATCTACCGCAATATCTGGATGTCCCTTGTGTCCAATAATTGGTGTTATTAATGTATCATCAATTTTAGTAATTGCTTGGTTAATTGGATAATCTGGAAGTAACATTGTGTAGTAAATTTGTGGTTGTGAGTAAAACTTGTCTAATTCATCCCATGAATCTTCCCAAGTGATATGCACTCCGCCTAATGAGTCGACTGCGATTGCAGGCCAATCTCTATTCTTGCTTTTTTGTACAACAACTGTATCATCTATTGCACTGATTACTGTATCAAGTGCTGCGTCTCCATCTTGATCATCCATTGCAGCATTAATCGCTGTATATTTTATTGAATGTTGCCCAGATCCTTTATCTGCCCAAACAATGTGTACAAAATCATTATCGTCCACTGCAATATCTGGATGCCATGCTTTTACTTGTCCAGCATTAGAAATTCGAGTCGAATCAATTAATACGTTGCCTCGTGCATCTAATAATTTGTAAAATAAATGATTAGTATTTTCTGACCAAACAACATGAACATTGCCTTGAGAGTCAGAAGCAACTGTAGGCATCCGTAAACTTACAGAAGAATCTTCTACAATTTCAATTGCTTCTGAAATTACTACAGATCCTGCCGATGCAGTGGGTAAACCCATTGCAGAAAAACTCGATAAAATCATTACTAAAACTAAAAACACACTACGTAATTTTTCACTCATCTAAACACCTATCGCTTGGTACTGTAATTAATTAAGAAATCATCATACTTAATAACAACCTTTTGAGGTCACCATTTGATTTCAATAATTACCTCAAAACTGAAACGATAAATACGATTCCCCTTTAATTGTGGGAGACGACGATAATCTTCTAATTCGGGCTGAAAACCTGACTGTTTTTAGGGGCCCTCAAAAAATAATCAATGAAATAAATTTAGATCTTAGAGAGGGAGAAATAATCATATTAAATGGTGAAAATGGATGCGGGAAATCAACATTACTCGAAGCTATGGCAAATATGATTCCTCCTGAAAAAGGAGTAATTGTGCAAACCAAGCCATTATTTGGATTAACATTACAGCAAAATGGGATTAATGGAGATGAATTAGTAAATGAAAGAATGATATCTTCAATGATGGTTTCAAATGGAGATCCTACAGATATGGATGGCATACTAGAACATTGGAATATCCTACATCGAAAATCTGATCTCATTGCACACCTTTCTTTTGGCATGAAAAGAAAAATCGCAGTCATACAAGGTTTAATGCCTGCGTATTGTTCAAATTCACCAAAATTCTGTCTTCTTGATGAACCTACTGAAGGATTAGATAAAGATTCAGTAAAATTGTTAGCCAATGATTTAATTGCTCTCGCATCTAAAGGTCATGGATTCATAATTGCTACACACGATCCGAGGCTTTCTGGTATTGCCACAAATATTTGTGAGATAAAAGAGGGGAACATAAGTAATAACGCAACAGAAGGAGAGAGAGAATATGAAAATATATTGCCTAAAATTAAAGAGAAGGTCAGCAGTACATCTTTAGCAAAAACTATTTGGTCAAGAAATATTAGTAAAAGAACTAAATTACCCCTACTAAAAAGAGGGTTGCCTTTAGTTACAAGCCTATTGATAATTGCAGGACTATTAATGGAATTAAACAAAGATAATATTCCTTTGGACTTAGTAGGAGGATTAATCCTATTACCTGGTTTCTTAGCTGCATTAATCAAACCAGCTGAATTAAATTATCTTCAAGAAAATAGATGTGGCGATTGGTGGAAAGCAATGATCTCTGAACCAATTGTTCCTCAAACAACAATTCCAGAAATCTTAATTGTATTTTTTGCACCATTCATAGCCTCTTTGTTGATTCTAGATGGCTCATTACCTGACGATACAATTATGATGGTCATATGCTCGATAACTATCTTATTAGTGATGTATGCAAACAATGCTATTTATTCACTTGCCGAAAATATGCCTAGGAAAAATTCCACTTTTATCCCACTACTAACTTTGATTCTAATCTGGCCTTTTTTGATTACAAGTAATATGATAATGTCTGGAGAAATTGAAAAATCATTGAATGAAATAATTATTGTTATTGTAATTCCCTGCATAATTTATCTCATAGTACCAACACTATCAAAAAAGTAAACTATTAGGGTGTTCTTAATGGCTAATTCTAAACTGGGCATTATGTTCCTAATGAGCGGTTTGGGAGTTGCTGGCGCAGGTTTTTTACTTGGCCTATTTTATGCACCAAGTGTTTCTTCTGAAGAATGGAATGCTCCTGAAGCATATCGTATCATCTTTTGGCATGTGCCTGCTGCATGGACTAGTTTCATCACATTTGGAATGTTATTTGTCGGTTCTCTTGGTTGGATGTGGAAAAGAAAAGAATGGGCTTGGAAATTAAGTGGAGTTTCTGCTGAGTTATCTCTTTTATTTGGATTATGCGTGGTAGTTTCAGGCCCTATTTGGGGTATGGCAGAATGGGGAGTTGCTTGGGATTTCGGAGATGTAAGATTAAACACATATGCCGTTCTTTCTGGAATTGCACTATATCTGGTAATGTCGAGGAAAAGTCAACCAGATACTCCTGAATTTAGAGATGTGTTTTCTGGAATTGGATTATTTGGGTTCCTTTTGGTTCCATTGACTTATTTCGCAACTATCGCTTGGCAAGTCAGACATCCTGCTCCGATTGTAGGGCCTACAGCAGAACCTAATTCAGTAGATCCCATCATATACCAAGTGTGGTTATTATCATTTGCAGGATTCTTACTATTGATGATTGGTCAAGCAATTCTTAGTTCTAAAGTATACTCAAAAGAAATTCGTTTGGAAAAATTACAAACAATCATAGATGAGCGAAAGGAGGGAGGACTCAATGGCCAATGATATAGTGTTCTTGGGTCTTGCTTATGGAGCAATGATTGGACTAATTGGATGGTTCAGTTGGCAACTTTACGTAAGAATGGAGCATGTCAACAAAAGATTAGAATCTGTTGAAATATTATTAAAAAAGGAAGATTAGACCCAATCACTTGGATCAAATTCTGAACCAAACCCTCCAGATTCGTCTCCTTCTACAATATTATCTTGAGATTCGGAGATTGTATTGCCTTGTTTTTTAATCTCTCCTTTTTTGCCCCAATCGTCTACTGGCCCCTGCTCTCTTGTTCCTGGACCGAATTGAAATTTTATTTCATGAATAATACTAAGTTTTGCTAACCATAGCCTACGTAAGGATTGCATTAATTCATTTTGAGAAAGGCCGTCAACCCAAATTGGCTCACTAACATTGAATGCTTGTAGTGGGCCCACTCCTCTAACTCCATTTTCGTGGCCAAGGTGTACAACCCAATCTGTACCTGTTTGTGTTAAAGTCATACGAACTCTGTGGAGCCAACTAATCCATGCTCTTTTATCTGCAGCACGCATTTTTTTCATATTTTTTTGTTGACCTCCGTCTACTCTTGTTCCGCTACTTATCGCAACTAAATTTCTATTTTTAGGCATTGAAATATTAAATGTATGTCCTGTTGGTCCAGGAGGGAATTTAATCAACATATGGAAATGTGCTTTTTCGTTTTTATGGACTTGTGACTCTATTGATTCGGATGCAAACCAATTTTTGATTGTATCTTCTACTTCTGAAGGCCCCATATCCCCTCGGTAATGATAATTAGTTATGACCGCTTTGTTCTAATAATCTTTAATTTTCAAATTTAATGTATCTAATGATTTATTCAATTCATTGATTTTATCGCTTTTTTGTAAACTATTAATTCTAATTTCCCATAAGATATCATTAAAGGAATCTAAGCAATAAGTAAGGCTAATTCTATTAATTAACCAAAATGAGGGGAACATTAATGCCCAAATAATCAAATAAAACGGTACAGATTGGAATAACGTGATTTGTTCCCACCCCATTATTGCTGGTCGAACATCTAAAAAGAATGCGAGTAAGAAAACTGAGAGTGTTGCCATTATTGGCCAAAATATGAATGGAGTGAGTATAAATCCTGCAAAATGTATCGAGGTTCTTGCATCTTCTCCCTCATCGGTAACATTACCTAAATAATTACAAACTGCTAAAATTAAACCAGAGGAGATGCACAAAAATGGGAATAGTAAAATGCCAATTAATACTCCTGGAATAGACTTTAGGATATTTACTGAAGATGGCTTCTTTACTCCTCCAACTTGATTAATTGCTCTGCCGTCTAATTTGTAATCATCTAAGATTTTTGCGGCAGATTCTGCTTGTGGAAATAATTCTGTATCTTTAGATTCTCTTGGTCCTGATTCTTTTTGTTCTTCATGTGTACCAATTGTCTGATCTGATAAGGTTCTCCATTTACGTGCAAGTTCTACTTCTTCGCGCCAATTAAGTTTACTCTTATTCTCACTTCTTGCTTGCAAATGTGCTAGTAATCTCCAACCTCTATAAGTGTCCCAATTTATTGCACCAGGAGTGACTTTTTCTAAATTTAATTTTAATAAATCTCTTACATGATATACATCTTCTGCGGGGGGTTCGATCCATTTTTCCTCATCGTATTTAGGTCCCAAATCTAATAATTCTTGAGATAAATCATAATTAATTGGATCACAAAATTCTACCCAAATATCTGTCCTGAATAAGTGTCTTTTCCGAAAATGCATACCAACTGGAATGATTTGAGGTTTCTTTCTTCCTTGGAAGTTTGCAATCGTTGCTGCTGAAGTTAATACCCTTGCAGGTCCTGTTTTCAATCTAATTAAATGGCTTTCATGATGTGATGTCCCTTCTGGCATTAAAATACCTCCAAATCCAGCTGAAATTCCCTTGGAAAGCCTAATCAAACTACGGCCATTTAGATACTTGGCTTCTTCTTCTGTACATCCGCCTCTCATCAATTCTGCTTGTCGAACAACTGGCTGAACTGCCAAACGCCTTGCCCAAAAACCAAGTAATGGATGATTGACTAGGTCATGTCTTCCTCCAACAACTAAATAATTTGGATGATGATTAATTATTGGTGCTACGTCCATCAAACCATTTGTATGCCAACATACAGTAAGAATTCCACAATCTTTTGACATTTTCTCTTTGCCAGTTGTTTCAAAAGTTCGATATTGCATTTTTGTTGCTTGCCCTGTTAAAAAATATGCAATTCTTGTCCAAAAAAGTGACCCAGGGGCCTTTCTAGAATAATCTGGAGATTCTACATTCAATAATTTTTCATATTCTAATACCGATGCATGCTTGGATAATTTTGGTAATTCATTACCATGTTTATCTTTAGCCCCGTCCGCCCCAGTACTCATTTTTTTCTTAGACATCGCTATCATCTCAAATTATGTGTTGGCATCTTGAATCTCTTTTTGGATTTTTGCCAATGCTGAAAAATCTGGCTCTACAGAACCTATAGTTGGTGCCTTTGGCCAGCAAGCAAGAAGTGATCTTCCTCCATCCCCTTTTGTTCTAGGAATAATATGTATATGAACATGTGGAATTTCTTGACCTGCTAATGTCCCATCATGAACTCCTACTAAGAAATCAGAGGTATTAAAAAATTTAGATAGTAATTTTTGAGTTTCAATTACTCCTTCCCATAAATCGGATAATTGTTGAGATGATAATTCTGCCAAATGGCTTACTGGTTCATATGGAACGACTAATGTATGTCCTGTTCTTCTAGGATTTATATCGAGAAATGATAGCCAATTATCTCCTTTAGATATTTCAAAGCAAGGTATATCTCCATTAATTATCTTTGAAAAGAGAGTTATGGACTCGCTCATATTACTCTCTGTTTAATCTAGAGTATAGAAATGTTAGTCTACAAATAGCCTAATTACTAGGAGTTAGTATCCATGTGCCACTAGCACTTTTCCTCAGTGGCAACCAATTAATTTGTAATGTCGAGTCAACTAAAGTATGCTTCAACATTGTGTCATTCAATTTTTCTTGAATATCTGTTCTTTGATGACTGCCTCTTGATTCTGCACGAGAAATTGCAGCAACAATTGATGCTCTGGTGACTGAAATTAGACCTCTTAACTCTATTATTTCTGCCAAGTTTGTATTCATAATCATATTATTATCAATTAAATTTTCTTCTACAATTTCTCTTTCAAAATTTTCAAGACTAATTGCCGCTTCTTCTAATCCTTCTAATGATCTTTCAAATCCCATTTTTGAAGTAATTATATTACATAATTTGGAATGTGTATTACTTACGTTAGAGGAATTATTAACACTAGCGTTTGAAATTAAATTAGCAATATTTGCTTGGACTGAAAACATTGCTTCTTCCAATGATTTGGTTCCAGAAAAATCATTATTTTTAACCCATTTACCTGCATGCATTCCTGCAGATGATCCTCCGATTAAATCTTCCATTAACCTATTTCCTGCAATAATCCCTGTACCATTTAATCCACTGCAAGAGGCCCCTCCTGCAGAATATAATCCAGTATACCAAGTATCCCAATTCCCTTTAACGACTCTTCCATGTTCATCTACAGGAAGGCCTCCTACTGTTTGTTCAACCCTAGGAGATACTGGAATTAATTGTTCAGACATAAGGAGTCCTGTTCTGTTTTTTATTTCTCTGCTCAATCCAGAATACCATTTTACTGCATTTTTATTTAGTGAAGTTGCATCTAACAAAGCCATCCCTCCTATGTTATTTATTTCATAAGCTAAATTATTCGGAGTTGTGTCAGGACTTATTTTTATTTCTTCGCCAGAAGAAGTTGTTAATTTACCTCCGTTTTGTAAAATATCTACGGTCACTGATAATTCTGTATCAGGAATTCCTAAGGGATTCCAAGAAATGAATTCTAAATCTCTTAACTGACATCCTGCATCTAAAGCAATTGATAATCCTCTAGAAGTACCGTGGCCTGGATTCCATGCGTTTTCAAATCCATTATCTGCAATAATTACTGCTTTTGCTTGTAAGGATTCTACAGTTCCTTCAATCATATCTAGTCCCACAACTCCAGTAACTTGATTGCTAGAACTACTTAATGAAAGTGCAAGCCAATCTCCTCTGCGCATAATATTTCTACGAATACATTGTTCTTCCAAAATATGTTGAATTTCTCTTGCCGTGGAGTATCCTGTAGTCAATACTCTAGGAGACTTGTGGCCGAGTGCTTTTTCTGATTCTGGAGCACCTGAGAGAGACCTTCTAAAATTAAGCCCCCATTGATCTAATTCTGCAATGTGTTTATTGATTAAAGAGGTCCTCTTAAACACAATGTCTTGATCATTTAACCAATCTCCTCCCTTTATTGTATCGTCTCTATGAGATATCGAATTACTTTCATTAAGTGATGCTGCGACTCCGCTAGAATAATTGTCTGAGCCTGAATTACCAAGTCCATGTGCCGATAAAATTACTACATTAGCACCATCATCATGTGCTGAAATTGCTGCCCTCATTCCTGCAATAGTTGCACCAACAACAACAACATCCCATGCCTCCATAGTAATCCCCTTTGAACACTCCAGATATAATTAGGACATAAATACGGCGATGCAACTCATAATGGAATTAACCCCCCTTGACTTGCTAATCTTTCAATTCTATTTAATGCTCTAAACCAAAATACGTTATTACTTGAAGTTGAAGGCATGACTAATTCTTTTTCAAATAATACTTCATTAGCATCATCTTCAAGGGTTACAATGACTTTGTTTACAGATTTGTTTGCCCAAGATACCGACATCCAAAACAAATGGCTTTCATTTGTTAATGTTGTCATCAAATCAATTGCATTATCATTAAGTGGGTCATGTAATTTGCGTTCTTTTCTTTCTAATTTAGTTGGTAAAATCTCTATTTTTGTAGTTTGTTCTCTAGGTATTGCATTTGGAGTTGTAATTGTTAATTTTACTGATTCATTATTAGATGTGTAATTCGTTAATCGAATAAAAACATCTGCCCCTGCACCATAATCATGCCGATATAATCTGGCATCCATCTTCCATTCCTCCTCATCTGGAGTTGTAATTAATTCTTCTACCATGCCATCAATTAAATGAAATAGTCCTGG